>Ga0187886_1000052_pt1 | contig 166210 bp, 158 predicted proteins | sample June2016WEW_20_1_FD_133001 | JGI IMG/M metagenome (GOLD analysis project Ga0187886, IMG submission 133001) | Peatland microbial communities from SPRUCE experiment site at the Marcell Experimental Forest, Minnesota, USA - June2016WEW_20_150 | ecosystem: Environmental > Terrestrial > Soil >...
AATTCCTGATGTATTCGTCCCGCTCTATAGCAAGTACATGAAACCGTATGGTGGTTGTCGTTTCGTGGATCCCGGGGTTTTCCCCGCTTTGTGTGATCTGCTGGATCTGCTTGCCAACGAGGGTAACTGCCCGTCCGTGGTTCTTAAAAAGTATGCTAACGACATAGCAAAAGCCTTGAGTACGGTCACGCTGTTACAGCACTCAATCAATGTCACGGAGAATTTAGCAACTCAATACAGGAGGTATTATCACCATGATCTCGACTTCAGATTTTGCGTGCCGCTGATTCTGTTTGCAGGCCTGGGCCACGACCTTGGGAAAATACCGAGATATATAACATCCTGGCAGAGCAGGTTCCGGCACCCTGAGGTAAGCGCTGATATCATCTTAAACATGTTGGATAAATACAATGCCGACCCGCCATGGAAATTGATGCTTCTGAGGGCGATAAGGCATCATCACGCCTCGATCGGGGATGACAGGCTGACTGCATGGCTATGTAAAGCCGACCGAGAGGCCCGTGAACGCGAACTTTGGAAAGCAACAGGAAGTGGTTCAATATGAGATACAAAGAAGATGAAGTGATAATAAAATCCGGCGGAGTCAAGATAGGGGATTTTGAGTATTACCCCACGAACTCACTGCACCGGTCTTTGTGGGAATCTTATATAAAAGTGTATATCCAACAGTTCAATGGAAGCGGGACATTCCGTCCGCTCTGTGCGCTTCTGGACATCTTGGCGAAAGAGGGTGATTACCCGTCTGCCAGGGTTGGGGAAGCAACCATGAGCGGGAAAACAGCTGAGCGCCTGGCAAGGGTTAGCCTCAACTCGCATGCGGTACGGGTCGCACGAAATATGATTAAGATCCACGGGGAATATACAGCCAATCGAGGTTATGATCTTGAGTACAGAGCCGGAATCCCACTCAATATCATTGCTGGCCTCGCCCACGATATTGGGAAGCTGCCGCGGTACAATGAGAGCCGTGGTATAGAGGACCGTAACCGTTATCAGCATGCGGATACAAGCGCCAACGCACTTGTAGAAATATTCAAAAAAACTAACACTCCCGTCGAGTGGCTGGAAAATACCAAAATATTGGAGGCCATCCGCCTGCATCATGGAGGCATAATAGAGGATGAAAAAATAGTTAACTGTTTAAGACAGGCGGATATCAGGGCCCGCAGTAGCGAGCTGGAGGAGGATCTAAACACAACAGAGGAATGGGGGCCCTACGTCCTGCTGCCTTGCTCTAAGTGGCTTGACAGTCAGGGCCTGATCGATAAGATAGAGAGATGGGTTAACATAATGGATTACAGTGGCAAAAAAACAAAGAATGGCAAGTCTAAAATCCATGCGTTCTCCCGGGGAGATATGGTGTATGTGTATCCTTATTCCCTCTATAAAATGGCAAAGCAAGTGTACAAAGAAAAATGGACGGTAGCTGACTTCCTGTTTGAGTACAAAAACGGCTACGCCACCTGGGAGGCAACAAAAGAAATTATCAAGATTTTGCATGAGAGAAGGTTGCTGAGTCCTGATTACGATCTGGAGAAGTATCCCTTTGGCAGACCATACGTCTTACGCTCCTCGCTGGATCCTCACAGAACCTATACACCTCTGTTGGTTCCAATCCCTGTAATGCATTTCAAGACCCAGCCTGAAATATTCTGGCGTAGACGGCAGGGGTGGATCAGGACGATCCACTGGATGAAACCGCGGTATGGGAAGAATGAGGATCATTGGTCTGATGATTAGTGACCTTTCCCATAAAGATGAAAGCCTGGAATGAAATTTCCTCCAGGCTTTTTTTGTCCTGCTGCGTTACCTGCCGGATACAATTTTTCTCCACTTTTCCCCGCCAATTTTTCCTCACACAAGTGAGTTATACGTCACCAACTTCTGCCTTGAAACAGAGAAATAGTGAAACAAAAGTGAATACCATTACTATATAATATAATATAAATTTCCAATTTACTAAATACTTAATAATTACAATGAGTTACGAAATTTGGACACTTTCTCGTAATAGATGTGTGAAATAATGGTGAATGGATATACTATATATATAATAATATAATTTTCAACTTTTGTCAGGCAGGGGTTCCAGCGTTTCCGTGGCGGGCATTGTTTAACATGATTTAAAGCCGTCCTCATGGTTTTATTTCGGGAGTTGCAGGTCAAAGGGTTTCATGAAATTTCGAGGGTGAGAGCGTAACTCGCTGCAAGTTCTTGGCAGCGGGTGGAGCTCTCAGAGAGGATTCAATACGAACGAAGGTCGCTGCAGGTTCTTGGCAGCGGACGAAGTGAAGGACTTCGAAGCAAAGAAAATTTAGATAAACACATCTAGTCACAAATTTGCTCAATAGCGTCACAGTCTATCCATAACTACAGCACAAGTCATGCTCATTCGGGTTACATTCAGTGCACAAATAGGTCATAATTAAGTCACAGATACTTCTGATCAGTTCACAGATTGTCACAACAAATTTCAATATCGTCATAAATATTTCTTATCTCCCAAGTTTTCTTTTCGTTACTTTCTCTCCTCAGTCACACCCATTTGCGAAGTAATATGTTCGCTAATACAAGTTTCCGGAATTTTAATCTGAAATGTATGTGTATTGGTATCGGTCATGGAAGTCACAAGAAACTATATTCGAGAACCAGGCATTGATGATGCGAGAAACAGAAATTTTTTAGATAATGTATGAAATATTAAAAAAATATCTTTTCAAGAAATACATCTGCCATAAAGGAAAGATATCCGGATGACGTATTTCCCCACACAATTGGTAGCCATTGAGTCAGGGAAGGTCGTTGGGGCTTAAGCCTTTTCAGCGATTTGCCTGACTCCAGTGGATTGACTAGCCTTCAATAACATAGTGGAAATTTTGAGGATTCGGCAACAAAAGGGTTGACAATGCAACAAAATAGTAGCAGATTTAGATTTTAACATGTTTGTGTCACATAAATCTCTCTAAAAGGCGAGATATAGCGATGTTCTAGCAGCCCCGTTTTCTCACAGAAGAGAGCGGGGTCTTTTATTAAACGGACCTAATGGAGTGTCGACATGCCGGAAACGAAGCCGTATGGACTGAACAATCCACATCCTCTGTCTCAATTAAAAACAGAACTGGTATGGGAAGGGAAATATGACGAGTATGGTAGGAGACAAGAGGTGGATATCGCCGGGTCGGCTATGCCACCAAGATAAGGAAATAACTGAACCGAAAGAGGCTAAAGCAGAATTGCAGAAATGGATCGATGGATTGCTGAGGATATATCGCTTGCACCACGATCAATAAGCGTTGAGGGACGAGCCCCAAACACACTATGTCCTAAAATGAACCTGGGATAGATTATGCCGTTGTCTTATTGAAAATATCGTCACAAAAAATGACAAATGAGACGCTGCAAGTGGTGACACATCGTGGATAAAAAAGTAGACATGATAGAAGATCGACGCCGAAGACCTTGGAGAGAGAGTGCTTCCATCTTCATAAATATGTACACCATTCTGGCGGCGTTATCTGGTGCCCTACTCGCTATATGTGTCACTGACGCCAAGGATGATTACACTTATTTTTGGCCGATAGGTTTACTCTTTGTATCCATTTACTCATTTATTAAAGGAGCAGAAAAGTTTACTGACGCTCTGGATGAAGATGACGTAGATAAGTATTTATCCTGGTTGCTGGTTTATAATCTGGGGACGATTTGTTTGTTTTTCGGTGTTGCAACTTTTCTCATAATGCATTTTAAGCCAGACCCCAAAATAGAGTTCCTCGGCAGCTTGCCATTTCTTTATATTCACGATTTTGCCTATTATATTTTCTTGTTGCTTGCTTCATGTGCATCATTCAAGTGGGTGAAAGATTCCTGCTTCTTACTTTTTCAAAGTGAAGAAGAATACGAGCAATATAGAAGGGAGCTCTTGGGGGAAGTGAATATTGAGCCAGATCACGATAGGTTCATGAAACTTCACAAGTGGATACGGAAGATACTGAAAAACTCAACAATCGGTATGACTCTCAAATTTAGAGATATTTTGATAGAACTGAAGCCCTCATCGATTGATGGTGTAGGTGTGTTTGCTGCTAGAAATCTCAATCAGGGTGATTTCGTTGCGGAAGGCCTCCACGAGGAAGATTATCGCACCCTTGTTCCATGGAGCGCATATCTTCAGCTCGATGACAGCACCAAAAAAAAAATCGATGGGTTTTGTGTAGGAACCCCTGAAGGATTCATACCGCCGGGAAACAATGACTTTAACAGACTATCAGTCGATTGGTATTTCAATCATTCATGTAAAGGTAATCTTGGTTTTAACGATGAAGGAGATTTCATAGCGACAAAAAATGTGAAATTGGGTGAGGAATTAACGTATGATTATGGGCTAGTTGAATCCAATCCAAATTTTCGAATGGAATGCAAATGTCGTGTAGTCAACTGCCGCAAAATGATAACGGGAAACGATTGGAAAAATCCTGAATTCAGAGAAAGACACTTGAAGTATATGTTGCCGAAACTGAGGCGAGAACAAATTTGATGGTATTTACTGTTAAGAACATGCATCGGAGCCAAATTATTCAAAAAACAGATTTTGAGAAAAAGCCAAGTTTTACTTATTACGTATATATTGATTTGGAATAAGAAAAGAAAGAAAAACTTATGGATATTACATCCGCAGCATTTCTCACAATAATCTCGGCATCTACATCGTCAGGAGTTTCGCTGTTAATAGCAAATTCAAATAAAAGAAGAAGTCTGGATGATAAAATTGACCGGATTATTAAAATCACGGTTCAGTACACATACTTACAGAGCAGTAACTTATAGACACCTGGACAAGTAAATTCGACGTTAATTATGAAAGATATCTACGCCACGACATGTACTGTGCATTGGTATTCAATTTTTGTTCTCGTTTTGTTCATGCTACATATTTGATCAAACCAAAATTGAGAGTCATCTCGCAACAAAAGATTGGGTAAGACGGCATGCAAAATATTGGAAGTATCCCCCAGTGGCTCACGAGAACACGGATTCCTACAATAAAGTGGTCGTGTCATTGATTGAAAAATACTTGCGCTAAGGAGGATGGAATGAAGAGAAAGGCATTATTAATTGGGAACACTCACGGGCTTGAGGGCGTTAAAGTTGATCTTATTGCCTTTCAAGAGTTTCTAAAATCAGATAGAGGTGGTGCATGGTACTCTTCGGAAATAGAAGTAAAGCCGGATATTGCCAAGAGAGACTTGGAATCTCTGATCTCAAGTTACAAGAAAGAGAAGTATGACTATATGATAGTCATGTTCAGTGGTCACGGCGGGCAGATACGTGAGACGACTTTGGAACTCAATAAAAATCAAGAGACAATTTCGGAACCTGAATTAAGAAATGTGTCTGATCGACAATTGAATATTTATGACTGTTGTAGAGCCTACCCGTCGTACACCCCTGACAGTGTAATGCGGATGAAGGCAGCTTTTGAATCGACTACCAAATCGATTTCGAGTAGAGAAAAGTACGAAAGAAGAATTATGCAAGTCATCCCCCAGCAGATTTTGCTCTATTCTTGTTCTATTGGCCAATACTCATATGATTCAGCAAGGGGTGGCGTTTATCTTCAAAATCTTTTGAGAACAACATTAGCAATCGAGGGTGATTTCAAGCTTGTGGGTGTTGCTCACCAGGAAGCGAAAGAACAGACGGAAGCACAAGTACGTAAAGAACGTCAAAAAGATCAGAACCCAGAGGGTATTTTACCGAAATGTCTTTCAAGCCAGCAATTGGTTTTGGCGATAAATGTGTAAGTATACATATGGAGTCTGGTTGGTTGACGTGACAAAGCGAGAACGTCCAACAAATCGTTCCACTCCGGCCAGGTTGGACTGATTCGCACGGTCCGCTCGTCACACCTTACTCGGATCTAAGCAGCCGCTTAGCTCCACATTCGCTGGGAGAAGTGAATGAATAGACCGTTTCAACGTAGGGGATACCCAAGTTGGTCGGGACTTCGAAGCCGTGGCCCAAGCATTCTTCGAACGGAAAGGGTTGCCTCTTCAAAGAAATATAAAGATTGATATCGGAATTAATGGCAAGAAGGCGCATGCCTTTGATCTGGGTAACCTCACGGAGAGGGTCTTGGTAGAATGCAAGTCGCATACTTGGACAGAAGGTGCGAATGTTCCCAGTGCAAAGATGACCGCATGGAATCAGGCAATGTACTTCTTCCATGCATCACCATCAACATATAGAAAAATCTTCTTCGTCCTTAGAGACTTCAGTGATAAGAGAGAGGAGACATTGGCTGATTATTACATCCGGACATACACTCATCTGATCCCGCCGGACGTGGAAATATGGGAGTACAATGAGAATACAGGAAAAGCAGAAAAGAAATAGAAAACCAGCGAACTTTGAAATCCAGCCGATCGCTACGCTCTGACTGGTTTCGTCGTTATGGAACCTTTCCTTCGTTAATTGCGATATCGTCAGTCATGGAAAGTTATTGATAGGTGTAAGACAACGTTTTTTCTGATCATGATTTTTACGACCATGCATATTCTCTTAAAAATATCATTTAAGCCTTTAGAATATTGTTTATTATTGTAATCCACAACCAAGGTATTCCAGTGAGTATTCCGACGCAAGCCAGCGCTAATCCGTCTTTTCAAGTCGTCAATTTCGATTGGTGGCCCTGATTATTGATTGCGGGCCGAAGAACATGCAAAGCTGAACTTTTTATTTCTCCGCTCAAGAAATAAGTGCATGCCTTCCTGTAACAGAACTTCCAGCTATTTTGATAAGCATCCTTTTAAACGATAATACTTACTTAATTATGTTCTTCACTTGACATATCATGCTTATTTCCCTTTTTCTGTTCAACGCCGCGTGTCACTGGCGCGTGAATAGCGCGCACAGTGCACACGCGTCTTGTTGGGCAAGTTCATCTCTTCCTACGGTTCTTCAGAAGATGGTATTCGTACTCATGTGGAGTCAGGTTCTTTTTCACCCTGAATTTGAAATGATACTTCAAGATCGGCTCCTCGTCGTGAATCATTTCGAGTGTTCCGTCGTCGTGCATTAGAAAGGGCTTGAGCCAAAAGGGACGATCATAAGGCTGGTTTTCAACGAAGAGCTTCAACTTAGCATCAGGCCCAAAAGGGAAGCTCTTCCCTAGGATCATCTGCATTATGAGCTGCTGGTGCTGTTTACCGAACTTCGCTATTTTCTGAGCTTCTTCGGAAACGTCGAAAAACTGCTTCACCGTAGTTCGATCCGGGTTCGGATACAGGTAGGCGATATAGTGCGCATCATCTTCGAGGATAAATGACAGACAGATGTTGTTGTCTCGATCCTCTTCCCCGTGGTAATTCCAAGCACGCAGGAGTTCAAAGAACTCGTGGGCATATTCTCGCGTTTTAAAGGCGCAGCCGACAACGTTGAGCAACCTTGGGTCGGACTTCTGCGGGAACGCGAAGGCCATTCCCATCCACTCCTCAGTCTTGAGGGCGAATTCCGGCATGGGTTGTACGTAGATTGATGTGTACTCAAAGATGCAGCGCTCGACAAACTGTTCGAGCAGAAACATGAACACCGCAAAGGAAAGGCTGAAGTACCAGGCAGGAAATGCTATGACACTACTCAGAATGGCGACCATAGTGAGAATTCGTGCCGTCCACTTCGCGTGTTTCTCAAACTTCTCGTGGAGAACAAGCCGCGGCAGATGGTTCCGCCGCCGCACCGATACGAGGCTACGAAGAGAGACGTCCCACTCACCAACTTTCATTGTTCTCCTATGCCCAACGATTAGCTCAGGAGGCGACGCACAGTGGCGTCGCCCGGAGCGATTGGTTAGCACTTCTTGTTCCTAATATTTGCCAGCAACGACATAGTATGTCGGAGTTTCTAGCTTGGCAAGCAACCTAATGCGTATTACTACAAGATCCTTTTTGCCCATTTCGACTATAGATATCTCGTGAAGTTTTCTTGTAGCCTTTTCCGCTTCTTCTAGGCTACCAATATATTTATCAGAATCATCAAGTTCTTTATGCAGAATATGAGGAATCAGAAATGGCTTGAATGCTCCTACACCCAGCTCGCCAACTGCAAAAGAATAGCCGATCTTAGCTAACATCTGGCAGAATTCATTAACATGAGCATTTGCCTCGGGCATTATGGAATGAACTTCTAGTTCTATGGTTAGTTGTTTTAGAAGATCACGAAAAACGTAACTCGGAGATGCTCCTCGTATCCAAAGTCTATTTGTAGTGGCACCGTGACATATTGAATCACCTGTAAGCATATTCGGCATAGAAAAGAACGGGAACAATACAAGAAATGGATACTTCTCTTGTTCGACATCTAAATATGTCCAATCGTCGGCAGGTGTGCGCTTAACTTTAAGTTGCAACGTCTTTGGACGCATCTCCTTTCGCCTGCTAGGGAGATCGTACAGCAATCGCAGTGGCCCGTACATTGTCCTGAGGCACGTATGTTCAAAAGCACTCGTTAATTTGCAGCACTTGCGACAGCTAGATTTAGGAAGCTCTATTCTTCCACCCAGCCCGTAAGGAATTACATGTTCAACGGTCAAACCCTTCGTTTCCCCGCAGTAGATACAACGGCCAACGGGATCGTACACCCTCCTTTGTTCGCTTGGTAAGAAACTCTTTAAGCTTTGAGCGATACTCTCCATTTGTTGATTTAGCCGACCTCTAGCCTAGTGCTAACAATGCTTATACAGTCTGTATAAAAACGGTTCACCCTTCGAATTTTTTCCTTCTCATCACCGTGATGAACTCTACAAACCTAGCCGCGAAATCGGTGTAGCACATTTCTGTTGCGAACCCACCGCCGGACATGTAACGCCCAGTTGCATCCTTGCGCCACTCGCCTGTTCTACTGAAAAGACCCTGGCTTTCCATTTCACTGATGGCTGAAGTCACCAGATAAGGGTCATACCTATCGCTCAGCTTCTCAGCGATGCTTGCCGGATCAACGAGAGGAAATGATTGAGTTGGGTCAGGATTCCTGCCGGGGCCTCTTACTTGCTTACAGAACATCCTGTGCATTTCCGCCAAGACCATAAGTGCGGCTCGGGACAGGTGCCGTAACATATCGACAAACTTTAGTGTCTGGAGCTCTCCAAGGCTCTGAGAAGTTGGTGCGTTTATCAACGCATTTACGAATAACTCTTGCTTGTCTTCCAACTGAGAGTCCAGGGCGGCGTCGATAACTTTTCTTGTGAATAGCTGCCCCTCCTCTGTTTGGAAGTAGTCTGCGCTAAAGAAAGCTTTCAGGTCGTCTACCTTCTGCGAGAGATGTTCGATGAGCTTTCGGACGTTTCTCTCGAAGGAACTGCGCTTATAGGCGTCCCAGCCTGCGATCGCTTGTCCTAGAACAGGAATGAGAGAGAGTGCCGACTTTGTGGTGCTTGACAAGGCCCCCATAAGATCTTGTTCCCTTTCAGTCAATTCTCTCATTTTATCATCCCCTGAAATTGTTTAAATTGATCCGCATAAGAATGCTAATGTCATTGCGCGTGCCGTATAAGATGCCTGCAAAAACATGTTTCGTGCCGAGCATAATAATTGTGAAGTCAAAGTTGTTGCGTCGCTGTATTATTCTTATCACAATGTCTTATATGGATCGGTATGAAATCCTCCTGATAACCGCAGAGCAGATCGACAAAGCTGCGCATATCATGACCTACTTTGTTGATCTCATGTGTAAATCATTACAGCGTAAGTAAACTATTTTACATTTTGTTTGTCAAAGATTTTGTAGATTGAGGAATAACGGGTCACAAGATAATGATTATCAGGTGAAGCTCGGATATCCTATCTTCGACATTGCTCATCGCTTTCAGGAAGGACGTCACACTTACTCCGCCTCGCCTAAAAAGACAAAGGCCCCCAGTAGTAGGTATTGTCGGGGCCGTATCTGGAAACACTATTACAGAATGTTACAACTGATTCCAATCAATAGAATTGAAAATCTCTATAAGTTCTTCCGCCTCTGTTTTATTATATCTTGCAATATGCCGAATCCGACCGTCTAATGAACTTTTCAAATCTTTTTTAGGCCTGAACCAATGACTTTCATAAGCTACTTGTATAACCTTAACGCCAGAAAGCTTACATTCATAAAGAATCTCCCGGACCTTATCAATGACAACAACCGGTATATGTGGGACTTTGCAGCTTATATCTAAACCACCTGCAATCGGATTATTGGATCGCACTCGGTAATCTGTTTTCTTATTGTTCAATTGAAATCCATGTGGTTTTATGGCTCCTAATAGAGACTTTGCGTTAGTTGTCAGATCCTTTGATCTACCTGAGAATACGATGTCATCAATCCATCTTGTTCTACGCAGATTATTTTTCTGTCCCTGAGTGATATGTTGAATGTCAAGATTACAAGCTATCAAATTGGCGAGCATTGGACTTGTAGGAAATCCTTGCGGTAGCGAACCGTTCAATGTTACCAAATCTGTTAGTAGCCCAGCAATAAATGGACTACAACCAGCAGCTCTGAAAAATTTAACAACTCTGCCAGACTTTATACTTGGGAAAAAATTCTTTAAGTCCATCGATAAAACGGCTTCTTGATTACAGTGGACTTTCGCGAGATCATCTATACTTTTTCCAATGACACCACCCAACACGCCTTGAGGTAAGACCGCACTCCTAAGAAATCTAGAATTTGTTGCTCGCAGAAGCTTCTTGTATTCTGGTGACGGATTAAACACCACTCTCTCTTTGAGCTTGCCGTTTTTTATCTGCTTTAATGTAAATTCCTTTACATTACTGCTTTGGTTTCTTATAAAATAATCAATTTTTTCAATAGGCCAACCAAGCCTAAGCGCGAGATGCTTGCATGAATTAAGATTTAGTTTGAGAGGAAAATAATTAGAATGGCTATCTGACATTAAATTTTGATTTTAATGATTCTTGCTCAAGGCGCAATATATAGCTCTTCATCTCATTTAGAACATAGGTAGCTTTATCTTTTTTATCGCTCCTCATAGAATCTTCGTCGATCAATACAAACAACTGAGAAAGTGAAAAATTAAAGTAGTTTGAAAAGCTTTCAAGAAAATTAAGTGAGGGCTCTCTTGAACCACTTTCGTACATTGATAAGAGAGATGCTGGAATATGGAGGTCTTCTGATAAGTCTTTTTGCTTTATTCCCGCAGCAATTCTTATCATCTTTAGTCTCTTACCTAATTTAACGACAATATTCATATCCATGCAAAAAATGGTTGTTTACAGAAATTAAAATAATTTTTGAGTCTCTCCAGCAGACCAAAAAGCTCTGCTAGAAACTTTACCGTGTCTACCACTCTTATTGGAGCCGCAGAATTGTAAACTTCCTTCGACAGACATTTAATTGCCTGCTGAATTATTATCTGTGACTCACGAATACTAGTGGTGCAGCCATAATATTCTGGGAGAGTTTCAAGTTCGTCTAGCAATATAGAAACCCTACCCAGGTTGGCCACAATGAGTTTAGTTTGATTTTTCATAATTACACACCTCCTTTCTCTCTGATATTTAGCTGCTGTAACTCAAAAACAGCCTGCTACTCTAATTCCTGATAGACATCTCAACTGTCTATAATACTATCAGTACCCATACCCACGCAATTGATTGTCATATGCACTTCGCAATAAGAATCGACAACAGGGTAGAATCAGCCCGAAATGAGAATCGGCTTCAACCATGCAGCGTAAGCATACAGGTCTCTGATAAGCGCCGTGCAGGCTAAACGGGAACAACATAAAAATATTTGTTGTTCAACACGGGCATATATAGATGCCCAAGGAGGTGCATCTTCTGCGGCCAACATTTTCAAAGAGCATAATGCTATGTTCTTACTAAATAACACAAGATATGGGTGTGTGTCAACAAATAATTATCAGGGGCGTTAATTTCATCACAGATAATAAAACTATGCGGTGTAGGCTGCCTTTTGAGCATTATCCGTCATCTCACCGATTACCTTACACTTTTGATCGTTTCAGAGAGTTGTGTTCAAGAAAACATTGAACGAAAAAATATTTCAAAAGGCAAATTCTTAAGATAATTACCATTCTCTTAAAAATCACCATGCCCCGTGGGGGCACCACGAAGGCATGAAAATAAGTTATTATGGTCTTCGGCGGTTCTATTTTCGTATTAATATCCCGGATTTCTTCGACATATTCCGAGAAATCTTGTATATTACCATAAGTATCCGCTTTAGTTGTCATCATCACAAATCATATTCTCTTCATATTAAGGTAGAAATCCATGAAAAGAATCACCACAACAGTTTTGTCGTTCCTGGTTCTGAGTTTCGTTGCTATCACAGCATTCGCTTTTCAATCTGACATTACAAAGGTCTGCTTTTCTCCCAGAGGTGGTTGCACAGAAATCATTGTCGAACAGATCGATGCTGCAAAATCAGAGATCCTGGTGCAGGCATATTCATTTACATCAGCTCCTATCGCAAAGGCACTGACAGACGCTTTTAAAAGAGGCGTTAAAGTTCAAGTCATTCTCGACAAAAGCCAGAAGTCAGAGAAGTATACTTCAGCCACCTTCATATCTAATGCCGGCATTCCCACCTTTATAGATGATAAACACGCCATAGCTCATAACAAGATCATGATCATTGGCAAGGAAACGGTAATAACCGGTTCTTTCAATTTCACGAAAGCAGCCGAGGAAAAGAATGCCGAGAATGTATTGGTCATCAAATCTAAGGAACTGGCTAAAGTTTATATGGACAACTGGTATAAGCATAAGGAACATTCTGAGAAGTATGAAGGGAGATAGAGATGGCTCTGACAAAAACAGACCTTGTTGACATGATCTATAATGAATTGGACATACCTAAGAAAGAATGCATCAGTCTGGTGGAAAGCTTCTTCGATATTATTAAGGATGAACTTGTTAACAGTAACGACTTCATGATCTCAGGATTCGGCAAGTGGTCAGTGAAACAGAAGAGACCTAGGCTAGGCCGGAACCCTCACACAGGAGAGCAGATGATCATCGATGCAAGAAGGGTGGTTACATTCAAGAGTGCGCCACCGCTGAGATCAGTAATAAACCACCGTTCATAAGGGGCAAATCCAATGGCCAAGGAACACGACAACAAACAGACCGTTGACTTGAAGGAACTACTCATGTCGGAGGTTATTCAGTCAGAGGCTCTTATCAACCTTCTTGATAGGAAAGGTATCATCAGCAAAGAAGAGCTTCTTGAAGAAATAAAACGTGTGCACGCGTCAATGGTAAGAGCTGACAAATGAAATTCTTAATGAGCATAGCTCTCGGAGCAGTTTTGTTAAGTAGCGTAATTTGCCTGAACAACTTCTATGGCAATGGGCTGATTGGCTTTGTCGTATTGATGGGCTTTACATTCATCAGTAAATTTTTGACCAAGAAGAATATCAATAACCGGCTGCCAGCCTTAACGTACTATTTTTCCCCGAATTCTGCGTACGCCCCTTCATACGCGTAATTATTTGCTTAGATTTCGAAAACTCTGCAACAATTCTTACTTGCAATTAAACTCCACAAAAGATATATTAGGTACAGCTTATTGATCATTTAACCGGGTGAATTATGAAGAATATCCTGAAAAAGTTTAACCAAAAAGCTTCCTCTAATAATTTGGAGCTGGTCGTGATTCCCAGAGATGCCCCGGACGGCCTCCGGGTTTGGGCGCAGTGGTACTTCGATCATGCCGTAACAACCACGGCGCGATCACAAAAAGAACAGCATAGGGACACAGATTTATTTTTGAGGTTCATGGAACTGACGGAGAAGACGGACGCCCGGCCAAAGTGGACGCCCCGGCTTTCTGAGGCATTCAAATCACATCTGAAAAATGCGCTCCTCGAAGACGGCTCCCGGCAGTGGAGTGACCGCACCATTAACCGCGTCATAGCGCACCTGAAGACGTTTTCTAAATGGGTGCATGGCCTACGCCCCTTCCCGCTCGATAACCCCATGGCGAAGATTAAGGCGATTCCTGTAACCAATTCCTTGGAGATCGAAAGGGCGTTGACTGTCAGTGAACGGCGAAGACTCCTGGACGCTGCGGACTTACTCTTACAGACCGGCGGGCTAAGTAAATCCAGGCGGCGGTATGCGGGAGAAAAGGAGCGTCCGCGGCGTAAAGGGTACCGCCCTTATCGAAATAGGGGAATTATATATACACTTATCGAAACAGGTATGCGCCGACAGGCAGTAACTTCAATTAACCTTGCCGACGTGGATTATGAAAAACGAAAGATCACGGTTGAAGAAAAAGGCGGTATGCGCCACGCTTACCAGATCAGCAAGGAAGGTGTCACAGCGATCCTGGACTATGTTAAAAACGAACGAGACGCCGATAATGATAAGTGGCAATCGCCGGCACTCTTTCTTTCACCCTATACCAACCCACACGGCAACGGACGCTTAACGGCAAAGGTAATTAACCAGGTGTGGGATGATGTTTGCAAAGTTGCCGGTGTGGAAGGTAAGACGCCCCACAGCGCCCGCCATGCAATGGGGCGGTACATCATCGAGAAAACCGGCAACGTGGCCGCGGTACAACGGCAGCTTGGTCACAAAAATGCGGCTTACTCTTTACAATATGCCAGGATCACTGATGAGGAGTTAAACGTTGTGCTGGATGAGCGGTAAATATTTCCCTTTATCATTTTGCCCCGGAATAAATTGGCTCTAAGATCGGCAGTTACGTATATCTTCCTGAAATAGTGTTCTTCATGTTTGGACTATTACTACAACCTTTCATATGAAGATTGATAAATTCTAAGCATAAAAATGGCAGAATTCTAACTTAACTTATGGTACAAGTATCAGGGGCAGATCACTGAATTATTGCTTTTTCCATTGACAGTTAAGCACTTAGCTGTAATAGAAATCCTGCCAGTCTAATGTTGTACCTTTCCATAACCTGAGAACATTTCGTTTACAAGGACGCCTAATGAGTCTCGGCGAGTCGGATACCTGAGCAATACTAAGCGATCCTGTCAGCCCTATGCCTACTTTATACGTCTATTGTCGTGCGCGAGGAATAAACATTGACCACTGAAAAAATAACTCTTTCCCAACTTGAATCCTTTCTCTTCAAGGCCGCCGATATCCTGCGCGGCAAGATGGATGCCTCAGAATTCAAGGAATTCATTTTTGGTCTGCTTTTCCTGAAGCGCCTCTCTGACGAGTTCGATCGCAAGCGGGAGCAACTTCGCAAGACGGACTTCGCTCACATTAGCGACCCAGTCCTCCTCGCTGAACTGCTCGAAGAGAAGACCTCCTACGGCGAGACATTTTTTGTTCCCGTCCGCGCCCGCTGGCACGAGTCATGGAAAGATGATAACGGCGACGAGGTGCCCGCACTCAAGGACCTCAAGCACGACATTGGCAACATGCTCAACAAGGCCATTGCCGCTGTCGAAGAGGAGAACGACGCCCTAGCCGGGGTACTCAAGAATAACATTGATTTCAACGCCGTCAAAGGAAAGACTAAAATTCCCGATCAAAAGTGGAAGGACCTCCTCGATCACTTTAACCAACCCCAGTTCGTTCTGGTCAACGACCACTTCGAGTTTCCCGACCTCCTTGGCGCAGCCTACGAATATCTGATCAAGTTCTTCGCCGACAGCGCTGGGAAGAAGGGTGGCGAATTTTACACCCCTGCCGAAGTCGTTCGCCTGCTTGTGCAAATAGTCAAGCCTCAGGCGGGAAATGAAATATATGACCCCACGGTGGGCTCGGGCGGCTTTATCATTCAGAGCCATCAGTACATTGAAGAGCAGGGCCAAAATCCGAATGACCTCGCCCTCCATGGGCAAGATTCTAACGGCACGGTCTGGTCGATTTGCATCATGAACATGATCCTCCACAATATTACCCGCTTCACCATCGAAAACGGTGATACCTTGGAAGACCCACTCATTCTTGACCAAGGCCAGATCCGCAAGTTCGACCGCGTTCTCGCCAATCCACCCTTCTCCCAGAACTATAGCCGGGCGACTCTGAAATTCCCCACCCGTTTCCGCGAATGGTGCCCCGAGACCGGCAAGAAGGCCGATCTCATGTTCGTTCAGCACATGCTTGCCAGCCTGAAGCCCGACGGACACATGGCTACTATCATGCCCCACGGCGTGCTCTTTCGGGGCGGCAAGGAGAAGCTCATCCGCGAACTCTTTATCAACGACGACGTGATCGAGGCCATCATCAGTCTGCCGCCCGGCCTCTTCTACGGCACCGGCATTCCCGCCTGCGTGCTCGTGATGAACAAAAACAAGCCCGATCTACAACGCAACAAGGTGCTCTTCGTCAATGCTGACCGCGAATACGCCGAAGGTAAAAACCAGAACAAACTGCGCCCTGAGGACATCGAGAAGATCGATTTCATCTTTACACACAAGCAGGAGCTTCCGAAATACAGCCGTCTCGTAGACAAGACGGAGATCGTCGAAAAACATGACTATAACCTGAACATCCGCCGTTATGTGGATAATACCCCTGAGCCGGAGCCAGAGGATGTGCAAGCCCACCTCATCGGTGGCGTGCCGGAGGTCGAGGTACAGGCCAGGCAAGGTGACTTCGCCAGGTTCGGGATCATCTCAGCGACACTCTTTAAGCCAGAGCGTCCCGGCTATCTTGCCTTTTGCCCAGCCATTGCAGCCAAGCCCTCCATCAAGACCATCCTCGAAGCCGATCCAGCCTTACAGAAGACCCTCTCCGCCCACTACGACGTTCTGGCGACATGGTGGAACGTGGCTCGCAACGACTTCGCACAGCTTCGCGACGGCAAAAAGATGCCCGAGGTTCGGCAAGAGCTCTTGACGACGATCAAGGCCAAGCTCATTCCTTTGGGCGTGCTCGACGAGTTCAAAAGCGCCGGTGTATTTGTGAACTGGTGGCAGCAGATACGCTACGACCTCAAGACCATCATCTCCACCGGCTGGCATCACAGTCTCATCCCTGACGAATATCTTATTTCGACATTCTTCCAGACCGAGGCTGATGCGATTGAGGCTCTGGAGGTCAAAATCAGCGAGATCCGGGGCGAACTCGCTGAGGCCGTGGAAGCCGCTCAGGAAGTTACCGCATACGAACCGGAAGAGGACGAAAGCGTCACCGCCGCCGTCATCAAGAAAATCTTGAAGGAACTAATCGACGACCTCAAAGACAGCTCCGGCGAATCTGCTCGCAAGGAACGGGAAACTTTGGTAACGCAGGAGAGGACCATCATCGCCTTGGAGAAGCGGATCAAAGAGGCAAAAGCCAAACTCAAGACCCTGAGCGATGAGCTGGAACTAAAGCTTCAGCTTAAGCGTCTCGGCGCTGACGAGTTCAAGGCCGAAAGCCAGGGGTTGATCCGGCAGGTGGACGTCCAACTGACGAGCCTCGATAATAACAACAAGAACGATAAGAAGAAAATTACCGCCCTGCACAAGGATAAAGCCGCCCTGCAAGCCCGTATAGTTAAGACCGATGCACTACTCACCGCCATCGGCGGACAGCTCACCGAGGAGGAAGCGCGCAGTCTGATCCTGAAAAAGCTCTACGACCTCGCCCAGAACGAGCTGAACCGGTATCTGAATGCGGAAAAGCGCGGGTTGTTTGCTGTGGTGGAAAATCTCTGGGACAAATACTCTATCTCCAGCCGTGAAATGGAAACTGAACGAATTGAAACGCTGCGGAAACTAGATGACTTTCTCGAAGCTCTCGATTATTATGGAGAAAGGGTGAAGAGTGAAGCTTAAGATATTCGTTAGCAGTGTTCAAAAGGAGTTTCAACAAGTTCGTCTGGACTTGAAGGCTTTCCTCACAGGTGACGCTGTTCTCCATCGGTTCATCTCTGAGGTTTTCCTTTTTGAGGAACTTCCAGCGAAAGACCGCCGCGCCGACGAGGTCTACCTGGAAGAAGTGAAACGGTGCGACATATATCTGGGAATCTTTGGTTATGACTACGGCAAAGAGGACAAGGATGGTATCTCCCCTACCGAACAAGAATACAACTATGCCGGCAAACATCGAAAAACCAGGCTCATTTACGTCTGGGGATCGGACGAAAAGAAGCGTGCGCCAAAAATGCGGCAACTGGTCAGTAACGCCAGCTCCGAGCTGATACGACGCCGTATCGAAAACTTCAGTGCCCTGACTTCCGAAGTCTATGCCAGTCTTGTGGATTACCTTGACGGGTTGGGTGCCCTGCGTGTTCCACCCTTTGATACCTCCGCCTGTGATGGCGCTAGTCTTCATCACCTTTCCCGTAAGCGTATCGAGTGGTTTCTGGAAACTGCCGCAAGGGAGCGTGCTTTCCCCCTCAAACTAAACACGGCTACTCAAGCCATGCTTACCCACCTGAATCTGCTTGAACAGGGAAAACCGACAAATGCCGCAGTGCTGCTTTTCGGAACCAATCCACAACAATTTCACCGCACCGCTGAAACGAAGTGTATCCACTGCCACGGTACGGAATATCGCCGCCCCTTCGCCTCCCAGCAGATCTATACCGGAGATGTCTTTGAGCAAGCCGATCAGGCGCGTGACTTCGTCCTTGCCAAGATTAATCGGGCCGTAGGTATCCGTGCGAAGAGCAATGTCGCGCCTGCCACCTATGAACTTCCTCCTGACGCCATTGGCGAGGCTGTTGTCAATGCCATTGTCCATCGCGATTACCACAGCAACGCCTCCGTTGAAGTCCGCCTCTTCTCCGATCGTCTTGAAGTCTGGAACCCGGGCAGACTGCCCGGAACTCTGACATTCGACGATCTGCGCCATGACCACCCTTCGGTGCCCAACAATCCCCTGATTGCGGAATCGCTTTACCTGACGCGATACATCGAAAAAGCTGGTTCAGGCACGCAGCGCATGATCGAACTTTGCAGGGAAGCCGATCTACCGGAGCCGCAATTCGAGCAACGCAGCGGCTCGTTTGTCCTTACTCTCTGGCGGGAATGGCTGACAAACGAGGTGTTGGTGGGGTTGAATCTAAATGAAAGACAATTAAAGGCTGTTAGTTATTTGAAGACTCATCGAGAAATTACCAACTCGATTTACCAATTGGAATTTGAGGCATCAAAACGAAGTGCTTCTCGCGACCTGGATGATATGACTACAAAAGGAATCACAGAGAAAGTCGGTATTACCGGGAAAGGTGTTCACTATCGTCTGGCCAAAGGGGCCACAAAGGGGCCAAAGGGGCCATGAGAATGTCATAATGCTTGCCCAATAAAGGGGCCACAAAGGGGCCAAAGGGGTCTATAAGTCTGATGTGTGAAGGATAAGATGAAATGAAGGCTGTAGAAGGTTGGACAACTGAGCAGCTTGGATCTGTTATTAAGGATATCGGCGATGGCGGCACGCCCAACACAAATAAGAGGGAGTATTTTGGTGGCTCAGTTCCATGGGTTGTAATTCAAGATATCCGCAAATCTATATCCACTACAAAGACTACCCTTACACGGCTTGGTTTAGCCTCGTGCTCAGCTAAGCTATGGCCAGCCGGTTCAGTAATTCTTTCAACCGGCGCAACGATAGGGGAAGTGGGACTTGCAGAGGTGCCTGTTGCCACAAAACAGGGTATACATGGGATAGTATGCAAGGAAGAAGAATTGTCGAGTCAATATCTGTATTACAAACTCCAAACGCTGCGAGACTTCCTCAATGCGAATGCCCAAGGCAGCACTATAAGAGAGATTAGGGCTAATTTCCTACGAACCATATCTATCTCATTCCCAACCTCCAAAACCGAACAAACCAAAATCGCAGAGATCCTCTCGACAGTGGACCGGGCGATTGAACAGACGGAGGGGTTGATTACCAAACAGCAACGTATTAAGACCGGCCTGATGCAGGACCTCCTCACCCGCGGCATCGACGAACACGGCAACCTCCGATCCGAATCCACGCACCAATTCAAAGACTCCCCCCTCGGCAGGATTCCAGTGGAGTGGGAGATAAAATCCTTCGGGGAGATTATAGGAAAATACGGAGGGGTCCTCCAGACAGGACCATTTGGAAGTCAGCTCCATTCTTATGAGTATGTAGCTGACGGTGTTCCTGTGGTAATGCCCCAGGACATTGCTTCAAAAGGCATTTCAACCGCTAATATTGCACGGATAACTGAGAAAAAAGCCCAATCCCTTACAAGACACCGCATGGTTCTGGATGATTTGGTATTTGCCAGACGCGGCGATTTATCAAGGTGCGCTGTCATAGGCGAAAAAGAACGAGGATGGCTGTGCGGTACTGGATGCCTGCTTATGAGGCCACCTGCCAAGGTGCTTTCACCAAGATGGACTGCAGATGCATACAGATTTCATCCAATCCAGTTACAGGTTGATGTAGGAGCCGTAGGCTCAACAATGTCTAATCTGAATACAGGCATTTTGTCGGATATCAGACTGGCGCTGCCACAAGTTGAAGAACAGATCAACATTGAGAATCTATTGCAAGATGTTGACTATGATGAAATGGCGGTTGAGAATCGACTACAAAAACTCCGCTCCCTCAAAACAGCCCTCATGCAAGATCTACTGACCGGCAAGAAGCGGGTCACGCCGTTGCTGGGCGCGGAAGCAACTCACTAAGCGAGGATATCTGTGGCTAGCTCCGACAACACCGCCAAACAACTCAAACTCGATGAACGCAACCACGTCGAAAAGCCGCTGTTGGATCAACTTGTGGGCTTGGGCTGGGATGTCATCGACCTCACCGACAAACCACAGATACCTGATGATACCTTCCGTGATAACTTTACAGAGGTAGTCATGCTGCCGGTGTTGCGGACACAGTTGAAGGTCATCAACCCGTGGCTGGTAGAGGATCAGATAGAGGAAGTGGTCAAACAACTCACAGCCAGTTTTCCCGGCACTGGCCTACTCCAGAACAACCGCCACGTTTTTAACATGCTGCTGGAAAACACCAGCGTCAGCGAGAATTGCAAGACTGGGGAAAAGAGTCCCACGGTCCGCTTCATCGATTTCAAACATCGGGATAACAACAGCTTCATCGCAGTTTGCCAGTTCAAGGTGCGTATCCTCGGCACAGAGCATCACATTGTCCCGGACATCATACTCTTCTTGAATGGACTGCCGGTCATCATTATCGAGTGCAAATCGCCGAAGGTGAAAGAGCCGATTCCCGAAGCCATTGACCAGCTTCTGCGCTACAGCGAACAGCGTGGAGCAAAAGGCGAAGGCAGCGCCCCGCTTTTCTATTACAACCAGTTCACAGTTACGACCTGCCGCCAGCAGGCGAAGTTCGGGACGATCACGACTCACAACGAAAAGTGCTTTTTCCGTTGGGCCGATCCCTATCCCCTCACACTGAATGATCTGGAACATGGCAGTAGCAGTCCTAACGATCAGCAGCGCCTCGTAGCTGGAATGCTCAACCGCGACAATCTGCTCGATCTCATCCGTACTTTCACCCTATTCTCCACCAACGATAACGGCGAGACCATCAAAGTGGTCGGGCGCTACCAACAGTTCCGCGCGGTCAAACTGGCGGTGAAGCGGATATTGGAAGGCCAGAGCCCACGCGAGCGCAGCGGCATCATATGGCACACACAGGGTTCCGGCAAGTCGCTGACCATGATGTTCATGGTGCGGGAGATGTACCTGCACCCCTCGCTCTCGAAGTGGAAGGTTATTTTTGTGACCGACCGTACCCAACTGGAGGGCCAACTATCCGAAACCAGCCAGAGCATCGGTTTCTCGGTCAAGGTGGCCGACAGCATCAAGACGCTGAAAGAGCTGCTCCGCTCGGATTCATCGGACCTCGTGATGGCGATGATTCATAAGTTCCGCGAAGCGGATTTGACGGAAACTTTCCCTGAACTCAACGCCAGCCCGTACATCCTCGTGATGACGGATGAGGCCCACCGATCGCAATACGCCATGCTGGGGGCCAATCTTGACAAGGGCATTCCTAATTCCACTCGCATTGCATACACCGGCACACCCATAGACAAGACCGAAAGGGTTTTCGGAGATTATATCGACAAATACACCATGCGCCAGTCCATCGAGGACGGCGTGACGCTAGAGATCGTTTACGAAGGTCGCACCCACAACGCGGAGGTACCTGATAAGGCTGGAATGGACACAGCCTTCGCTGACGTATTCAGCGACTATAACCTGCAGGAACGCCTAAAGATCCTCGGCTATGGTTCACGCGATGCCTATCTTGAAGCCGAGCCAACCATTGAGGCCAAGGCCAAGGACATGGTTGCGCATTACCTGAAACACGTTTTTCCGAATGGCTACAAAGCACAGATCGTTGCTACCTCCCGTGAAGCCGCCGTGCGATACAAGAAACACATCGACGACGCTATTGCCGGGGCTCTTGCCACACTGGAGAAATCAACCCCGCAGAAAGTGAACTTGGAACGCCTCAGGTGCTTGAAGAGCGATGTGATCATTTCCGGGCTCCATAACGATGAGCTGCATCTGAAGCCCTTTACGGACGAGTCGAAGCACAAAACCAGCATCAAGAGCTTTAAGCTGCCCTTCGACGCCGAGGACCAAGGCGTAAAAGGCGATATGGGCATCCTGATCGTAACTAATATGCTGATCACCGGCTTTGATGCCCCTGTGGAGCAAGTGATGTATCTCGACAAAATCATCGTCGCTCATAACCTCCTCCAGGCTATTGCCCGCGTGAACCGGGTGGGAGGCGCAGGGAAGGACAAGGGTTTTGTTGTTGATTACGTGGGAGTTGGCTACCATCTCAAGAAAGCCCTCGACACCTATGACGAGCGTGAACAGAAGGAAGTACTGGACACCCTCAGTTTCCCCGAGGAGGAGCTGCATGAACTGGAAGCCAGCCACGCCGCAGTCATGGACTTCCTCAAGGATCACGGTCTCACCGACCTGAGCGATCACGATGCCTTCTTTGATCTCTTCTATGATGAAGACCTGCGCTTCGATTATATGCTTGCATTCAAGAACTTCACCAAGTGCCTGAATCTTGTTTTTCCTGCCAAAGAAGCACTCGGATTCATGGCCAACTATGAAGCACTCGCTATGATCAATGTCATGGCCGAGAGACATTTCCGCGATGAACGCCTGAGCATGAAGGGCATTCCACCCAAGCTACGGCAGATCACGGATGTCTACCTTGAATCCAAAGGCATTGAGGTGAAGGTAGAACCGATTTCTATCCTCGATGATGACTTCCAGAAAGGGGTCGACAGCCGAAACCGCACGAAGACCAAGGCAGCTGAGATAGAACACGCCATCCGTCACTACCTCGATGTCGAACTGGATGACGACCCTGATCTGCAAGCATCCTTTGCCGATGCGTTGAAGAAGATTCTGGAAGAATTTCAGAATAACTGGGCTAAGATTTACGAGGAGCTGGAAAAGCTTCGGGCACGCATTAAGAATGCCGGCAAGGAGCCGACGTACGGTCTCCACCGTAAAAAGCAGATGCCCTTCTTCAGAATGCTGAAGCGGGAGGTCTTCGGTGAATCCGATTTGGATGAAGAGTCCATTTCGTTGCTGGTGACATTCACACAACACCTATTTCTCGAAGTGGAGCGTGAGTTGAGACTGACCGGCTTCTGGGGGAGTATCCCCGCACGAAACAAACTCAAAGCTGACATCCAAAAAACGTTGCTACAGTCTGAGTATTCCAAGCTGCCAGGTCTCGTGAAGAATCGAGCGCACATCATCAGTCGCATCATGGAGATAGCAGAAAAGAACAACGACACTATCCTTTACGCGGAATAATATGGACCTTATTTATACAGTCGTAAGGTCGGCCAAGCGGCGCAAGCTCACAATCACAGTTGAACGGAATCGGTCCGTCGTGGTGCATGCGCCGGAGGGAACGCCCGATGCGAAGATCCGGCAGGTCGTGGATGCGAAGCGCCATTGGATATATGAGAAGATAGGACACCGTCAGAAGTACCAGAACCGGCCGCATGCACCGGGGAAAGAACTCGTCAGCGGCGAATCAGCTCTCTACATGGGACGGCAATACCGCATAGAGGTGATTAAAACTGGACAAACAGAAATCCAGTTCGACCAAAAATTCTTCATGCCTAAGGCGCACGCTGAGGAGCGTAAGGAAGCCTTACGAGAGTGGTACATCCAGCGGGCCGAGGCCAAAATAATCCCTCGAGTGAAGCGTCAGGCCAGAGAACTCGGTGTGACCTACGCCAATGCCCATATTGTCGACAACCTATATCGCTGGGGCTCCTGCACTATAAACAATAACATCAGCCTCAATTGGCGTTTGATTAAGGCCCCCGTGTTCGTTATTGACTACGTCATTGTCCACGAACTCGCTCACCTCATTGAGCCCAACCACACGCCCAGATTCTGGAATATCGTTCGCTCACAAGTTCCAACAACGGAAAAGGCGAAGGCTTGGCTCAAAGAGAACGGGCAGTTGCTAGAAGAAGCAATATGAGAGGCATCATGCCAAATCGGACGGATAGCCGGAAATTTTTCGCCCTTACACCGCAGGGTAAGCCGGTCGGCGATATACTGCCGATAACGCTAAGAGTAAGGAAGATACTCGTAAACCGGAAAAGTTACTTGATATAGTAGAGCAGAAGGGACGTGAAGCGACTGGGGCGGTGAAGATTCCCATTGGGGAAGGTTTATGATACCGTACGAGTTATTGAACAAAGCAGTAGGAAAAGGATCTGCTCTACAAACCATGCTCATGGGCATTAGCCCTGACAGAGCACAAGTACAGGAATATTCTTGGCATCTTTGTACTTCCCAATGGAAGGTATCAACATGCATTTAAGACTGGATAAGTGAAATAGTGTTAAAAAACGTACTTTGTCATTTCCGGTTTCCATTCCTATTTACGATTATCTCCATAGATAAGCGAGAAACACATGGCTAGACATCCTGAACTTACCCAACCACCTAAAGGGGGAATCAAACTAAGGCCGCTTAAACATCGAGCTTTGGATGGGTCTCTTTACCAGCGAGATCAAAAAGTTGAGGAACAGATTATTTCTGTCATTCTCCTTGATGCGAGCTCTGTCATAAAAAGAGCAAAAATCAGAAGCAAAGGCTCGCCAGACTTTCTTAAAGAAGAGGTAATCGTTTATTTGATTCGCGAATACCTAATTCGACAAGATAAAGCAACAGTAGGTGCTCTTTGCGAAATACTCTTCCGCCGATGCAGTAGTTATATAAAATACAAATTCCTTTCTTTAGATGATGCACTCTCAGAGCAGGCCTTCTCAGAAGTCATAAGAGACGTTATGGATCCTATCCTCGATATTAAAGATAACAATGGTGATTATTTCCAAGTACGATTTTGGTCAGGCCTCCGTCGGAAGACTATTGATGCTGGCAGAAAATACTATACCGAACAGAAAAAGAGGGCCAAAAAAACAATCAATGATGAAGAAGATATGGCGATCCATGATAAGATAGGAGAAGAAATCCAGGATACCGCTTTATCTGCAGAAGATATTATTTTTTGCCGTCAAGCGCTCAATATTCTTCCAGAGCCTATAAGAACTGCGTTTGTTTTACGTTATTATCATGGGTGGCAAATAGAATCAGATGACCCTGAAATGGAATCAATCAGTGATTATTTTGGGAAAACGTCCAGAACCATCCGCCATTGGCTCACGCAGGCACATAAAATTCTGCGAAAATGGCATAGAGGAGAAGGAAAGGAGCCATATTCATGAATAAAGAAATACAACTTGAAGATGTGCTAGATGCCTATGTAGAGGCAACTGGAGAGACACCTGACCGGATCATCCTCAGGGAATGGATCCGGCGTTATCCGAAATTCAGGAGAGAACTGATTGAGTTCACCGTCCAATGGAGCCTTATGGAGACTCTGCCACCTTCAGAAGGAACCAAAGCGGTTAACGAGGACACTCTAGTTTTGCGTGCAATGAGCATAGTCTCAGATCGCCTTCATGCTCTTGATCTTAGAGATCGTGCTGAAGAGCTAGAGATATCAGACCTTTTGGAAGAAATAAAAAAGGCGGGACTGAAGATTAATAACCTAGCAAAACAATGTGATCTTAGTACAGCCATAATTACAAAGTTAGCTAAGCGGCTAATAGAGCCTACATCTATTCCTGAACGTTTGATCGATTGTCTTTGCTCCTTACTCCAGAAGAAGCCCGAAAACATTCGTGAGTATTTTCAAGGCGCAGCGGGATGGCCGCTAAGTGTCAGATATTGCGCGATAGCGCCACCGGAACCGCAGGAAGAGCGGGAAAACTTCTTCGATGCTATCCGGCGGGAAAGAACCATGGACGAAAAGCAACGGCAACTATGGTTGTCTTACGATACCAGGGGAACGAATCGGTAAAACGAACACGAGTAATTCATTTAGTAAATATGATGTAGCTATGTCGGAAATTCAAAGGTCATGATTCGCCCCTGACATGAATTACATGGATCTCCTACATTGCTTCCGTTGTTTCTCCTGTCCCCAGGTCTAAGATTCCTGAGGCCAAAACTTCCCTTCTTTTGACACATCTTATTTCCGGTTTCCCCTTGCCGTTACGACTGACTCATTAGAGGGCAGGTTAATCCAAATCCTGTCTCAAAAATCCCGCCCAAAGGGCAAGGAGGAAGCTATGAAGACAATCGAATTATTTATACAGATGGAGGGGGTGAAGGATATCATCCTGGCGCGTGTTCTGCAAAATGGGTTGGTGAAAGACATCATTCACTCCGCAAAAGAGCATGGATTGGATCTCGCTAATGATGAAAGTCTCTACACTATCTTCATTGAGGATGGTGAAGAAGCCATCAACCAGGACATTTCTCTCGAATCGGCGGGCATTCACCAACGTGGACATGTCCATATTCACCGCTGCAAGAGCATCCACGTTACAGTGAACTACAATGCGCAGCAGATAACCAGAAATTTTTCTCCATCAACAACTGTAAAACGTGTAAAGAAATGGGCAACTAAGGAATTCAATCTCACCGATGAGGATGCAACGGAGCATGCTCTCCAGATTGTCGGGACGACTGAGCGGCCCGATGAAGATGTCCATATCGGTACCTTGGTTATTCATCCCGCATGCCGCATATCCTTTGATCTCGTAGCAAAAATAAGAGTAGAGGGATAAGCATGCAGGAGGAGATGAAGCTGGAGGAACGTGTATTTAGGAACCATATCCAGCGAGGTCCATTTCAAAGTGGTGAAACCGGTGGGCGATGGAGGTTGATATCCATCCAGTGGCCATTCGTCATAATTGCTGTTACGGCGGCACCTCGCCCGAATGGCCCATCAGAATATGCATTCCGTTTCGACTTGACGAATTATCCGCAGTGGGCACCAACAGCCCGCCCCTGGAATCCAGAGTGTGCTACTCCTCTCGAAGATGGCAAGCGACCGCATGGAGGGCCACGCGTAACCATGGCGTTCAGGACAGATTGGAAGAATGGAATTGCCCTATACTTTCCATGTGACCGGGAAGCCATGGATGCTGCCCATGCAGGGTGGCGAACCACGCATCCATGGATGTTATGGAGTCCGAGTGGAGACATAACCCAGTACTTGAGGATAGTCTATGACCTTCTCAATTCGAGCGATTATAAGGGGCCTCGTAGCGCCTAATCATTATTTAAGTTGCCCATCTGAAGTTTGGATTCATGGCCTCGCCGAGCTTCGGCGGCGTGGAAACGGCATGAGGGAAAGCGGCGCTTTTCTTCTTGGCACTCGATATGGTAAACGGCGGCGAATTAACCGTTTCGTATACTACGACGATCTAGATCGTAATTGTCTTAACACAGGGGTGGTGGTGTTTGATGGCAATGGTTATGGCGGCCTATGGCGGCTATGCCGCGAGTCGAACTTAACCGTGGTTGCGGATATACATACTCACCCTGCCTTGCCTCTTCAGAGCCACGCTGATCGTATGCATCCGATGGTAGCGGTTCCAGGGCATATTGCCCTTATTGTGCCTCATTATGCTCTCCAAGTGGTCAGCGCCCAGTCAATTGGTATTTATGAATACAAAGGTGCCCACCAGTGGATCAATCGAAGCGGTAAAGAATCAAAACACTTTTTTTATATCGGAATTTGGTGATGTAAATGAACTATAGAAATATCGAGGAAAGTCTCAACCGCACACTTAAGATGAGCATGGATAGCGGAGAAGCTTCTTCTATAGAAGAAGCTGAGAAAATATTCAAAGGATATAGGCTTGCTATTGTGGCTGGACCTGACATGGCCAATTCGCCGACTCTACAATCTGCACTTCTGACGGCAGTTAATACCGGACGGAGATGTTTTCTTGGAGGTGTGATGGTGAATGGAGACCTCGATGTTGGCCTGCAAATTCCATGGCGGAAATGCAAAACACTTTCTGAGGCTATAGCGGACATAAGAGGTAGAAGGGTTGAAAGTATTCCTCCAGATGTACCACTGATAGTAATAGGCGACTTAAAGCATATTCGTCGTGACGCCGGCCGTTTTGCCGTGCAGGCTACATTCGACGGATGGTCAGGAGGTGTCAGCCCTTTAGCCGATAATGTCCGCCTTCCAGAAGAAAAGGAATTTACACCAGCGGGTGTTCTTGCAGGAGCTCTTGCCGTTTCAGAAGCTTTTCAACACGTCCGTGGTCACCAGATAGCAGGGCACAGAAAAGTGGGACTCTCGCTTTGGAGACCGAGTTCTAGCGTGTCATGGTTGGACCCTGCAAATGCAGGACCGTCTATAGAAAATCTACCCTCGAGATTATGGCTGATTGGACTGGGTCATCTCGGCCAAGCCTTCCTTTGGACGATGGGTTTTCTGCCATATGCTCGATCAGATGAGGTTTGCCTGGTGCTGCAGGACTATGATTATCTATCCAAAGCTAATGACAGTACTTCTCTTCTGACTTTTTTCCCGTTTGAAGAGGAGAAGAAGACACGGGCGATGGCGAGATGGTGCGAGGAACGCGGCTTCAACACAATTATCAACGAGAAGCGTTTTGCGAGTGATTTTAAATTGTCTTCCGATGACCCATTAGTTGGAATTTGTGGTGTTGACAATGGTATTGCTCGGGCTGCCTTGGAGGATGTTGGCTTTTCGCGTGTCATCGAGGCGGGGCTTGGAGGCGGTCCTAAAGAGTACCTCGCATTTCAGATCCATACATTACCAGGCCCTCAGGGAGCCCGCAATAAATGGGGTGCATATGCGTCAGCAGAAACTGAAAGTGATTTAATTAAGAAACCTGCCTATGAAAGTCTTGCGCGTGAAGGCTTTGACAGGTGCGGACTGACTACGTTGGCAGGTCGATCAGTAGGGGCTAGTTTTGTGGGGGCAGCCACCTCCGCGCTTGTCATCGCTGAGTTGCTCAGAATGGTGCATGGCTGGCATGCCTACTCAGTCGTTGATGGGAATTTCAGATCCCTTGACCAAAGAGAGGCCATTGTGAATAAACTCTGGTGTGATCCTTTCAATCCAGGATCTACCGGTATATTTCATAGATGATATCTTCTTTGCTTAAGCTTGATAGATCGGTGACCCAGTGATCAATAGTGTTGGCCCGTACTCAATTTTATTGTCCTAGCTTCAAATACTGGACGCTGGAAATGGATTGAGCAATCGCTATGGGATATAACTGACCTGACTAATTAGCAATCAAAGCGCGCATAGATTTTTTGCAAAATATAACCCGCTTACAGGAACAGATGATATTAGAGTCACTCCTATATTTTGGAGAAACGCAAATTCATTTCTTAAGTATAAAGATAAAATTTTGGGGTATTATTCTTCTCGATTATCTTATGTACGCTTGGTAAGGATCGTCATTGTTAATTGAATAGATGGCTATATGATCAGGATTCGTTGGGTTATTAAGTTCTCTGTCAAGAAACACACTCGGAAGGTGTATGGAAATAAATTGATATTGTGATTTGGCACCGGCCGTAGAATCTGATATTATTTCACCAAGAATAAGGTGATCTTTATTATTGGGTTTCCTTAAATTGTCGATATCTGACATTTCGGTTAACCATATAAATCTTGGAAGTTCTGCATTTAAATAAAACTCTCTTATTTCTGCAGACACACGGGGCATATCAGCAATCCATTTCTTATAATCATTTGATTTGAGGAAAAAAGATCTTAAAGCAAGCTTACCAGAGGATAAAACGCCTTCGAATAATTTTTTCTTATCGGGCTGCATATTTCCTACCATTAAGCCAAAAACGTGATTGAGTGGACTTAAAATTTTCTCGACATTAGATTCGATTTCCTCCCCTGACAAATAAACTTTTCTGTGTACAGGAACTATTGCTGCCTGTACATTTTCAAAAGACCATGGATGCGTGTATGACGATCTGAACACCGAGGAATCAAACTTAGGAAAGAAGTTTGCAGTTTTAATGTCTTTAGCCAGCAAAGGCAAATGCAGATAGGGGCCGAGTTCATCATCATGCACAATGAAATGTCTTATAAAGTCAGAATTTCTTAATATGTTGCTTTTGCGCGTAATCCTAGGTGGGAGATTAGGCTTGAAATCATGTCCTATCGCAAGACACACATGTGAACACCCACGTGCTTGAATGAATAATATAACAGGCAGAGCTGATTCCAGATAGTAATATACAATGTCTTCCAAGTTGACTGAGGCAGGAACGCCTACTCTTGAATAAACAACAGGAGAGTATCCCATTTCACTCAAGGCACTGAGCATATGGTAGATTGTTAACCCTCTATTCGGAAAAGATCTATCTGATCCCAAGAATTTATTTGCTATGAGAGTTACTTCAGGTGAGGTACATAAGCGATGCTTGTGCACTTCATGCATATATCGGCTAAGCATCACAAGATCAGTACTTGCACACAGTCCGGCTTGAGAATCTTGCTGCATGAAAGGCATACCGGTTGCAGTTAAGCACGTGCCGTTTAAATTCACGAGATAGTTTGATTGAGATTTAATGAAAACATCTCGAGGATTATCTATATGCGGCTTAATTACTGTATGTGATATTCTATTTCTATCGGTAGGACGGATAACGCAGAAACCCAAATAACTCTTTTGGAGTGAATCCTTTTCTGAGGCTGTAAATATAAAATCCTGATCGTGATTAATTCCAAGATGTTTCGCGATATTACCATGGAAGAAATGCAGACGTGTGCAAAAACGCCCATAATTTTTGAAAGAGGTTGAATAAAAGAATGAATACTCATCCAGATATTCTTTATCGATATAATTCCGTTCAACTATAATATCCGTGCAAGCATTTTTCTCCAGAGTCAAGAGTATGTTATGAAATGGAACATCGAATTCATTAATACTACTTCCTTTATAAAGGCCAAATTCTTGAAGGCTCGCCTTATCCTTGAAATTTATAATCCGTAACTGCCTCATGTAAAGAGACCTTAACCCGAAAAAAAAGGATGCCATGATCGCATCCTTTTTATTCTAAAAATATTCTTTATTTAATCATCAAGAAGCCGACTCTCTCCAATGACTTTGCTTTCCATTCTTGAATTTCTTCAACATCCTGCCTAGTAGCTTCTGTTTGATATTCACAAAACTTTGCCTTGTCATCATCGGTAAGTTCATAAATCGGCTTTTTGCTCACAGTTGTTTTGACACCTCTCCCTTTCTCCACCATTTTCCTGCCTCCTTTCCCATCTCACCCTCCATTAAAAAAAAACCTCATTACCACTTCAAGGTATGAGGTTACTATTCTTTCATACCCATAACCCTTTCTAGTCATGGTTAAAATCATTAAGCTACTCGCATATTTACGTAACTTTGCTCTTCTTTACACTGATGGAGCTATGATGTCAAGCAAAATGTTTACATTTATTTATCGGTATTATGTCACCGTTTCATTAAGATATCCATAACAATCAGCCTGATTTTTACTAACGAGAAACATTAGATTCCCATCCGTCATAAGATGATCAAAGGTCTTTCTCCAATTTTACAAAAATTGAGGAAAAGATTGCTATTGTTCTGCAAGATAATGGGTGAAAGGACTTGCGATGAAGAACGAATTCTTGGGTTGGAAATAGGGTTGGAAATAGTTTTTCTAATAATTAAATAATGTGCAGAAAAAATTTATAAGATATTGATATTATTTATGGTGGTCCCACCGGGACTTGAACCCGAGTTTCCGGCGTGAGAGGCCAGCGTCCTAACCACTAGACGATGGGACCGCGTACGACATAATTGGAGGGTGACTTATTAGTCAATCACCCCTGAAATGTCAAGGTCAAAATTAACTTCTGCCATTAATGAACGCGATTGCTTTTCTTATGCGTTTAGTGACTCTCTCTTTGCCGAGGGTGATCATAACTTCATCAACGCCGGGGCTTACGGTTTTTCCCGTCAGTGCGACCCGGAGGGGCTGGGCAATCACCTTGAGGCTTACGCCCCTTTCTCCGGCGATGGCGCGGAGAAAATTTTCCATGCCTTTCTTCGTAAAATCTTGGAGCGAGGGCACCCCTTCGGCTATGGCAGTTAGATGATCCACAATCTCTTTATTGAGATATTTATCCGCCGCCCCCTTGTCATAGACAATATCATCCGTGAAGTAAAAGAGGCTTGCATCGGCAAGCTCTGCGAGAGTATTTGATCTCGTTTTGAGGTCATTGGCGACACGTTTCAGAAGATCGTGGTCTGAAGTATCAACGCCCAGTTCCTGCCAGAATGGCATCGTCTCCTGCACAAGTCTGTTGGAGTCACATTCCTTGATGTAGTGTTGATTCAGCCAGAGAAGTTTTTCCGGGTTAAACACAGCTGCGGATTTTCCGACGGACTCAAGCGTAAAAATCCGGATAAGTTCGTCCAAAGAAAATATCTCCTGGTCTCCGTAAGACCAGCCGAGCCTCACCAGATAATTGACCACGGCCTCGGGCAGATAGCCCATTCCCCTATAAGCCATGACCGATGTCGCCCCGTGACGTTTGCTCAGTCGCGCTTTATCCGATCCCATGATCATGGAAACGTGACCGAACTGAGGAACCTTATATCTCAGCGCCTCATAGAGAAGGATCTGCCTGGGCGTATTGTTCAGATGGTCATCTCCCCTGATCACGTGGGTTATCTCCATCCGGGCATCGTCCACGACGACGGCAAAGTTGTATGTAGGATAGCCGTCACTTCTTTCTATGACCAGATCATCGAGTTCCTCGTTATTGAATGTAATCAGCCCCTTAATCAGATCATTTACGACTGTCACGCCAGTCTCAGGGCATCGAAAGCGCACCACGGCATTCGCGGACCCGGGAAGGTTCTTATCCCGGCATGTGCCGTCATACTTGGGTTTTCTTTCTTCGGCCAGCGCCTTCTTCCTTTTGCCTTCCAGCTCCTCAGGAGTACATACGCAGCAATAGGCCTTCCCTTCATCCACAAGCCTATTTACCATTTCCCTATGTATATCTATCCGTTGCGCCTGAAAGAACGGTCCTTCATCCCAGTGGAGCCCCAGCCACGTCAGGGCATCGAGAATTGCCTTTGTTGATTCCTCTGTCGAACGAACCTGATCGGTATCCTCAATCCGGAGAATAAATTTCCCGCCGCAGTGCCTGGCATAAAGCCAGGAAAAAAGAGCGGTTCTCGCCCCACCGATGTGCAAAAAGCCTGTCGGAGATGGGGCAAAACGGGTTCTGACATTTTCCTTTTCAGTCATTTTATTTTACCATGCCCACTGCTTTAATGACCTTCTTATAGGGCTGCAACTTTCGCTTGTCAAGCCGGATTTCGAAGGGTAAAATTATACTTGACAACCAGGCCAATTTATAATCTACTTCGCACCTTACATCAACAGCTCATCGCATGCCTGGGATACATTTAAGAATAGAATCTGACGCATATAATTAAAGAAGTACAGTGAAAATAATTATCAACAACATCCCTGATGAGGGATTGAACATATCGTTGCACAAGGATGGCGACTGGTTTCGGGATCTCCTGCCTGAGAAGGAAAAAAAGGATTTTTCCATCCAAAGGATTGAAGTTTTCTGCCAGGTTAAAAGGATCCGTGAGACCGTGTTTATCGATGGGAGCCTGGAAACCACCGTTACTTCGAATTGCTGCCGGTGTCTGGAAGTCACCCATCTGCCCGTAAAGATTAAATTTCGATACACCTTTGTTCCGGAGAAAAACAGGTCGAAGCAGGAAGACGAACTCAGTGCGGAGGACCTTGAATACGGATATTATCAGGATGATGTAATAGACCTCGATGCCCTCATATTTGAACAGATCATGCTGCAGATTCCCATCAAAGTTCTTTGTACAGATGCCTGCAAAGGTCTATGCCCACATTGCGGGATGAATCTCAACACGGTAAGCTGTAGCTGCCATGCCGAGTTCATCGACGAAAGGCTGGCAGTTTTAAAAAAAATCAGAGTAGTAGAAAACAGGTAAATTTAATATAGAGGAAAAGAACAATGCCAAACCCAGTAAAACGACATTCGAAAACAAGGAGAAACAAGAGGAGGTCGCACGATTTTCTCAAGCCTTCACTGGCTTCTGCGTGCCCACAGTGCAGTGAACCGAAGCTTGCTCATCACGTCTGCCCGAATTGTGGAACGTATAATGGCCGGCAGGTAGTTCCTACAGAAAAGATGTCTTAAGGACTGCGACGGCAACAAAGAATCCATAGCAGATGGATTTTTTAAGATTCCGCGTCAACGGCGCGGTCTTTATTTGTGCGAAACGGTGTCACAAATTAGTTTATGCGTGGAGGAGGAAGTATTGATGAAACTCGAAGATAGAGTCATAGAGATTATAGTGCAGCGCCTGGATGTCACAAAAGAAGAATGTGTGCCGGAGGCATCCTTTATAGATGATCTGGGAGCCGATTCCCTTGACTTGGTTGAACTGATCATGGAAATGGAAGAAAATTTCGGAATACAAATCTCCGATGAAGAGCTGGAAAAAATCCGCACGATAAAAGACGTGATCGAATTTCTCAAGAAAAAAGGGGTAACATAATATTAACATGACGCGAGGGAAACAGGCCTCTTTGAAAAGAAGAATCGTTATAACCGGAATCGGTGCGGTTACACCTCTTGGCAATTCTGCACGGGATACGTGGGAGGCAATCTGCAGGGGACAATCGGGAATCGGGAGAATAACAAAATTCGATGCCACCGGACATAAGACACAGATCGCCGGGGAACTGAAGAACTTTGATGCCCTAAATTATGTGAGTAAGAAAGAGCTTCGCAAGTTCGATAACTTTATCGTCTACGCCCTGGCTGCTGCCGGGATGGCCGTATCGGATGCGAAACTGAGCATTAATGAAACGAATGCAGAACGGGTGGGAGTAATTATCGGATCGGCAATCGGCGGACTTGGGACCATGGAGAGAGAAAAAGAAGCGATACTCGGTGGCGGCCCCAGAAAGATATCCCCCTTTGCCATCCCGGCCGTCCTTGCAAATCTTGCCGCAGGTCATGTATCAATCAGATTCGGAGCCAAAGGCCCCATAAATTGTCCTACTACTGCCTGCTCTTCCGGCACAAATGCTGTCGGGGACGCCATGAGAATCATCTGCGGCGGCTATGCAGATGTCATGATCGCCGGAGGCACTGATGCAGCGATTACACCCTTAGGTGTGGGCGGCTTCAACGCAATGAGGGCCATATCCGTAAGAAATGACGAGCCTGAGAAAGCGAGTCGTCCCTTTGACAGAGAGAGGGATGGCTTTGTTATGGGAGAAGGTTCCGGCATTTTGATCCTGGAGGAACTGACTTCAGCTCTTAAAAGAGGCGCCAGGATATATGCGGAAGTGGTCGGTTACGGATCTACGTGTGATGCCTACCACATGGCAATACCTCCTCCGGGACATGAAGGAGGGGCCAGATGCATGTCAGCCGCCCTGCAAGACGCCCGTATGAAACCAGCCGAAATCGACTACATAAATGCCCATGGCACATCAACACCTCCGAACGACCTCTATGAAACACAGGCCATTAAAAAGGTCTTTGGCAAACATGCCCTAAATCTTGCTGTCAGCTCTACAAAATCCATGACCGGTCATCTTCTGGGAGCCGCAGGCGCCGTGGAGGCTATCATCTCAGCGATGTCTATTTACGAAGGCATTATTCCACCGACCATCAATCTGGATAACCCTGACCCCGAATGTGATCTCGATTATGTCTCCCACAAGGCACGGAAAAAAAATATTGAAACGGCCATGTCGAACACATTCGGTTTCGGCGGAGTCAATGCTGTCTTGATATTCAGGAAATCAGATAAACTTTGATAAAATGGGCCAGATAATCATAGGTAGCGACCACGCAGGGTTCCCCTTAAAAGAAGTTGTCAAACAGTACCTTGCTGAAATGGGATACGCCGTAACGGACGCCGGGACTGACAGTCCGGAAAATGTTGATTATCCGGACTTTGGCGCCATAGTGGCCCAAAGGGTCTCCGCCGGGCATTTCGACCGGGGCATCCTCGTATGCGGTTCCGGTGTCGGCATGAGTATTGTCGCAAACAAATTCCCGGGCGTGAGAGCGGCTCTATGTCTCGATGAAGAGACTGCCCGCATGAGCAGGCTGCACAATGACGCAAATATCCTCGTCCTTGCAGGCAGGCGAACGGAAGAAGAAGCGGCAAAATCAATTGCCCGATTGTGGTTGAATACAGAATTTGAGGGCGGCCGCCATCAGAGAAGGCTCGATAAAATCGGGGATCTCGGAAAGCGACTTTACAAGTAAGAATTAATGATTATATAAGTTTGATAGAGCGGAGAGGCTGACAGGTAACAGGAAATGGCTAAGACCGGACGTTTAAAGCCGGAAGTCGCCCGACGGAAAAAGCGCAGGCCGGAATGGGACGAATATTTCATGGACATCGCTGATCTCGTCTCGAAACGTTCCACATGCTTGAGACGGAGCGTTGGCGCTGTTATTGTGAAGGATCGCAGGTTACTCGCCACGGGCTACAATGGCGCCCCCTCTGGCCTTCACCACTGCCTGGATGTCGGCTGTTTGCGCGAACAACTGGGTGTTCCTTCCGGTGAGCGTCATGAACTCTGCCGCGGACTTCACGCAGAGCAGAATGTCATAATTCAGGCCGCACTCCACGGAGTAAGTGTAAACGGTTCCTCACTCTACTGCACCAATCATCCGTGTATAATATGCGCCAAGATGATCATCAACGCCGGTATAGTCACGGTGGTTGTAAAGGCAGACTACAGGGATCAACTGGCGGAAGATATATTGAAGGAAGCCGGTGTCACGGTGTCTCAGTTATGAAGTGTCCTTTTTGTGCAAATGCAGAAAACAAGGTTATTGACTCCCGGATCAGCAAGGATGGAGATGCCATCCGGAGAAGACGGGAATGCATCGCCTGCGGAAAACGTTTCACGACCTACGAATTCGTGGAAGAAGTTCTTCCGATGGTGGTCAAGAAGGATGGACGCAGAGAACCATTCGACAGAACGAAAATACGCTCCGGCATCAAGAGGGCCTGTGAAAAACGCCCCATAAGCACTGATGCAATCGAAAGCATCGTGGATAGAATCGAGAGGCACTGTCAGGAGTATCAGGATAAAGAGATCCCCTCATCGGCCATTGGTGAGCAGGTCATGAAAGAACTCCAGAATTTGGACGACGTTGCCTATGTCCGGTTCGCGTCGGTATACAGGGAGTTTCGTGACGTCAGTGATTTCATGGAAGGACTGAAGGATCTCCTCAATGTCAAGAAAGATGAACACAGATGACTGATCAAAAAAGTTATCGACGGGAAATTTAAACGGTCATGTTCACAGGGATTATAGAAGACTTAGGAACAGTCAACAGGATGTCGAGGAAGGGGGAAGACGCCCTTCTTATTGTCGATACATCCATGCATTTGGGTGACATTAATGTTGGTGACAGCATTTCTGTCAGCGGCGCCTGTCTCACAGTAACGGAGAAAGGAGACAAGCGCTTCTCCGCGGACGTGTCCGCGGAAACCCTGGCCAGGACAAATCTTAAATCGCTAAAGTCAGGTGATAAGGTGAACCTGGAAAAATCCCTGCGGCTGAACAGTTTCTTAGGAGGACACCTGGTCCTTGGCCATGTGGATGGCATAGGAAAGATTCAGGAGAAAGTGAATAAGGCCAATTCAATCCAGTTCAGTGTGGAAATCGACGCAGAATTGGGCCGGTACATCGTAGAAAAGGGATCCGTTGCTGTCGACGGTATAAGTTTGACGGTAAATCGTTGTGAAAAAAACAGATTTTATGTTAATATAATTCCGCATACGGCCCGGAACACGACTTTAGGATTTAAAAAAGTGGCCGATCTGGTTAATATTGAAACAGATATAATCGGAAAATATGTGGAGAAATTCCTCAATCCCGGCAAAGGGATTGACATGAATTTCCTTGCGGAGCATGGATTCCTGAAATGAATCGCCTCCCCTTTCCCCTTCGCACAGGGGCATGGGAATTTCAATAGAGCAACTCAGCATTTGGAACTAAATTGTTGAAGGTGGAAAGATGGGTATAAGTACAATAAAAGAGGCCATTGTAGATATCAAGAGCGGCAGAATGGTCATCTTGGTTGATGATGAAGACAGAGAAAATGAAGGCGACCTCTGCATGGCGGCAGAATTTGTTACGCCTGAGGCCATTAACTTCATGGCAAAATACGGCAGGGGGCTTGTATGCCTGTCCCTGAGTGAAGATCTTGCCGATAAACTGAACCTCCACCCCATGGTGGTGGATAACCGGTCCTCCTTCGGCACCGCCTTTACGGTGTCTATAGAAGCCAAGCGCGGAGTGACCACCGGAATTTCCGCGGCCGACAGGGCGACGACGATAAGAACGGCCGTAGCAGATGACGTTACGCCTGACGACATCGTCAGCCCGGGGCATATTTTCCCCATACGCGCAAAAAAAGGCGGAGTGCTGGTAAGAACAGGCCAGACCGAAGGTTCCGTAGATCTTGCGCGGTTGGCCGGGCTGAAACCTGCAGGCGTAATATGTGAAATAATGAAGGACGACGGCACCATGGCCAGAATGCCTGACCTGGAAATGTTTGCAAAGGAGCATGATCTCAAGATAGTGACAATTTCCGATCTCATACAGTTCAGGATGCAGCACGAATCCCTGATCAGGAGGGCAGCCACTGCAATAATCCCGACCCTCTACGGAGGTCAATTCAAAGTCATTGTTTACGAAAATGACGTGGACGATATGAAACATGTTGCCCTGTTGAAGGGAGATATTGAGCCGGAAGACGAGGTACTGGTGAGGGTTCATTCAGAATGCCTTACCGGTGATGTCTTCGGATCGGAGAGGTGCGACTGCGGCTATCAACTCCATAGAGCAATGGAAATGGTGGATGAGGCGGGGAAAGGTATCATTGTATATATGCATCAGGAAGGCAGGGGTATCGGCCTTGTCAATAAAATCAAGGCCTACGAATTGCAAGAACGTGGAAAAGACACTGTTGAAGCCAATATCTCGCTCGGTTTCAAGGCGGACTTGCGGGATTACGGTATCGGCGCCCAGATACTTGCAGATCTGGGTGTCAAAAAGATGAAACTGATGACCAATAATCCCAAGAAGATTGTCGGTCTTGAAGGGTATGGTTTAACCATTACCGAGCGTGTCCCCATCGAAATAAAACCAAATGAGAGCAACATCAAATATCTGAAGACAAAAAAGAAAAAGATGGGCCATTTATTGGAGATATAGATCCTTTTTATTATGGTACGCGGACATAAACTGAAGGTCAGGTTCTACGACTAAACAATGGAGAGGGAAATATGCCAAGAATCATAGAAGGAAAGCTTATAGCGAAGGGAATGAAGTTTGGCATTGTCGCCAGTCGATTCAACGATTTTATCAGCGGAAGGCTGATTGATGGCGCTGTTGATGCACTTACCAGGGCAGGCGCGGAAGAGAAGGACATCCTTATCTATAAGGTTCCCGGTGCATTTGAATTACCCGCTATGGCCAAGAAGCTGGCAAAGACCGCAAAATTTGATGCTGTGATTTGTCTTGGTGCAGTGATCAGGGGGGCGACACCCCATTTTGAATACATCAGTGCCGAGGTCACCAAGGGGATAGCGAGTGTCGGTCTGGAGACAGAAGTGCCTGTTGCCTTCGGCGTATTGACCACAGACACCATTGAACAGGCAATTGAAAGGGCGGGAGCCAAATCGGGGAACAAGGGGTGGGATGCCGCCATGTCGGCCATCGAAATGGTGGATCTCTTCAGGAAATTATAGCCTGAGACCTTCCGAAATCTTCATCTGATGTCATTTCGAGAGAGAGTGAGCGAAGGCTGTCCCCGCGACGGCGGGGAGCGGGTACGGTGATCGAAATGACAAGGCAAAAGTTTTGTTCAAAACCCTTATGTCTCTTTTTTTATTATCGGCAGACCCGTCATGAACGGCGTCTGATGCAACAGATCCAGAGGAATTAATGCATCAAAGAAGAAAGGCAAGAGAGATTGCCTTACAAGTTCTTTACGAGCTGGATGTTTTAGATATCGATGCCAAAGAGGCTATTGCGATTTTCTGGAATTATTTTGGCGCGCCGGAAGAGTCCAGAAAATTTTCTTCCCTCTTGATAGAAGGCACTTGCGATAAGAAAGAGGAAATAGACAGTCTCATAAGCAGTTGTTCCGATAACTGGTCCCTTGCGCGGATGTCGAGAGTAGACAGGAATATCCTCCGCATGGCCGTCTACGAGCTCTTATACTGTCCGGACATACCCCCCAAAGTCACGCTTAACGAAGCTATAGATTTAGGCAAATTGTATGGCTCTGAAAATTCCGGCTCTTTCATAAACGGTATTCTCGATGCCGTATACCTGAAATTGTATAAAGAAGAAGCAGGTCAAAATATAAACGGACTCACCGGAAATTCTCATTCATGATGATATTATCCCTAAGTCTTGACAACAGGCGTTGAAGAAGGGGTATCCCTGAGCATTTTGGAGGCTGGATCATTTATGGAGAAAAAGTATAAGCCCCGGGAACTTGAAAAGAAATGGCAAAAAATCTGGGAAGACGGGGGCATTTTCAAGGTCACAGAGGATCCTGATAAGAAGAAATACTACCTCTTGGAGATGTTTCCGTATCCCTCCGGGAAAATCCATATGGGCCATGTGAGGAACTACACTATCGGTGATGTAGTGGCGCGGTACAAGCGGATGAACGGATACAACGTCCTGCATCCTATGGGCTGGGATTCCTTCGGCATGCCTGCGGAAAACGCGGCCATCGACAACAAAATTCACCCGGCAACATGGACCAATGAAAACATCGCCTATATGAAAAAACAGCTCAAGGCGATGGGATTCAGCTATGACTGGGACAGGGAGCTTTCCACGTGTGAGCCGGAATACTACCGCTGGGAACAACTGTTTTTTCTCTTGATGTACGAAAAAGGGCTGGCCTACAAAAGAAGTTCCATCGTGAACTGGTGCCCTGACTGTAAAACTGTACTGGCAAATGAGCAGGTGGAAGCCGGCCTGTGCTGGAGATGCTCCAAAGAGGTGGAGGAGAAATATCTCGACCAGTGGTTTTTCCGCATCACTGATTACGTTGAAGAGCTCCTCGATTATTGTGACAGACTTCCCGGATGGCCCGAACGGGTCATCACTATGCAGAAGAACTGGATAGGCAAGAGTTTCGGATGCGAGATACTCTTCCCCATGGCAGAGGGGAATGAAGTGATCAAAGTCTTTACGACACGGCAGGACACCGTATACGGGGCCACGTTCATGCTTGTCGCCGCCGAACTCCCCCTCGTCATGGAACTGGTAAAGGGGAAGCCGGTTGAGAAAGAGGTCAGAGAATTCGTTGACAAGGTCAAAAAGCAAGACAAGTTGATGAGGACTTCGGAATACTACGATAAGGAAGGCATATTCCTGGATGCCTACTGTCTTAATCCCGTGACTAAGAAGAGGATGTCCATCTTCGCCGCAAACTTCGTTGTTGCGGAGTACGGAACAGGCTGTGTCATGGCAGTTCCAACGCATGACCAGCGTGACTTTGAATTCGCGAAGAGATATAATCTTCCCCTTGTTGTAGTGATACAACCGCACGACAAGTCCCTCAATGTCCTCACCATGACGGAAGCCTATGTAGACGAGGGCATGCTCATCAATTCGGGACAATTCAACGGCATGGAAAACATGAAGGCCCTCGATGCAATCGCGGAATATCTGGAATCCATAGGCCGGGGCAAGAAGACCATACAGTACCGCTTGAGAGACTGGGGCATTTCCCGGCAGCGCTACTGGGGGGCTCCCATTCCCATCATTTACTGCGATAAATGCGGCACTGTGCCGGTACCGGAAACTGATCTTCCCGTAGTCTTGCCCAGAGACGTGGAATTGACAGGAGGAGGTGGGTCACCGCTCGGGAAGTACAAGGCCTTCGCGGAAACGACATGCCCCAAGTGCGGCAATGCGGCGAAACGGGAAACTGATACTATGGACACGTTCGTAGAATCATCCTGGTATTTTGACCGTTTCTGCTCCCCCCAGTGCGCGGAAAAACCCGGCCTTGACCGTCAAAAGGTCCACTACTGGATGCCGGTGGATCAGTATATCGGCGGGATTGAACACGCCATCCTCCATCTCCTCTATTCGCGGTTCTATACGAAGATGCTGAGAGACTTTGGTGTTCTTGACTTTGACGAGCCCTTCACCAACCTCCTGACCCAGGGCATGGTCTGCAAGGAAACGGAACATTGCAAGGAGCACGGTTATCTATTTCCCGAGGAGGTGAAGGACGATAAATGCACACAGTGCGAGACTGCGGTCACTATCGGCAAATCGGAAAAGATGTCCAAATCCTTGAAGAACGTCGTCGACCCCGATTACCTGATCAAGCAATACGGCGCCGATACCGCCAGGATGTTCTGCCTTTTTGCGGCGCCCCCGGAGAAGGACCTCGAGTGGAGTGATCAGGGGGTTGAGGGATCGTTCCGTTTTCTTAACAGGGCGTGGCGGATTGTGATGGACTACCTCGATGACATCGAGGATGTTAAGTCTGTGGGCGGAGGCGAAACCCTCGAAGGCGAACTGAAGAACCTGAGGCGAAAAACCCACCAGACGATCAGGAAAGTGACCCGTGATATCGAGGACCGCTTCCATTTTAATACGGCCATAAGCGCCGTCATGGAACTCGTCAATGCCCTGTACCTGATTGAGAGGCCGGCAAAGGAAGATAAAATCGCGCTCTCTGTCATTAGAGAGACCATCGAGACGATAATAATATTGCTGGCGCCCATTGTTCCTCACATAACTGCGGAGCTCTGGAAGGCATTGGGTTATAAAGGCAGTCTGGCTGACGTTCCCTGGCCGGCGTATGATCACGAGGTTGCCGCAGAAGAGGAGATAACCATAGTCATTCAGGTAAACGGCAAGGTAAGGAGCAGGATGGTCGTCCCCGTAGATGAGGACGGCGAGAAGATCAAGGCCCTCGCTCTTAATGATGAGAAGATTATCAGTTTCATCTCTGGCAAGAAGGTAGTGAGAGAAATATATGTCCCCAAGAAGCTCGTCAATATCGTCGTTCAGTGACAAACGAATAGAAGTTATTTCCCGCGCGGGACGTCTATTGCTTCGTCTCCGTGGAATAACGGTTGTCGCGGTTTTTCTGTCAGTCTTTCTTGTCGCAGGCTGCGGTTACCGCTTCAGCCCCGGCGGAGAATATATCGACAAAAAAATACGGACGGTATTCATCGACAACTTTGCCAACAAGACAAGTGAGGCCAATATCGAAAATACCGTCAGGAATTCGTTTATCGATCAATTTATCATAGGAGGTAGGTTCGCGCTGGTCGACCGGCGCGAAAAGGCGGATGCAGTCTTCAAGGGCAGTGTGAACAGCATCGTAACCTCCCCTCTCTCTTACCAGAGGACAGGCCTGGCGTCAGGAGAACGCCTGACGGTCGCTATGGAACTTGTCTTTGAAGAACAGGACACCCATAAGATTATCTGGAATGACAAGAATTTCGCGTCAATCCAGGACTACACCTTTGCCGATCTGAATACCAGGGATACGAACCGGGGTAATGCCCTCATCAAGCTGTCGAATGATTCAGCCGAGAAGGCATACCGGCTAATGATGTCAGGCTTTTGACAGGGATTGTTCTGAAAGAAGAATGTAAGGCAATTACGCCCGAAGGGCGTTTACCTTTTTGGTTAACCTCGATATCTTTCGCGAAGCCGTCTTTTTATGAAATACGCCCTTGGAAGCTGCCTTGGCGATGGCAGGTGCGGCAGCGGCAAGAGCAGTTTCCGAACCCTTCTTATCTTTTGTTTCAGCGGCTGTTATTACAGATTTTATTTGCGTCTTTACGCTGGATTTTACCGACGTGTTTCTCATGCGTCTCTTCTCGTTCTGCCTGCTTCTCTTTTCCGCGGATTTATGTATGGCCAAAAACTCTCCTCCTTTGATTGTTGTTAGTCTGGCTGTATACGAGAATTTCTAGCTGAAATCCCGGCACCTGTCAAGTCCAAAGTGGTTATGAACACCTTTCCTGTTTCTAATGTGGTTGACTTTTTCCCCCCGCCGCCCATAAGATAGCGGGCGAATAATTCTCTTTTGCCGTGCAGAAAGGACACTGGTGGTCATATATGAAGACTTACGAAAGGAGGCCACATGGGAACCGAAGTGACAAGAATTCTATCTGAGGCAAAGCGGCAGGGGCGGGCTGTACTTACGGAGATAGAAAGCAAGGAAGTGCTGAAGGCTTACGGCATCCCGGTCAGAACGGGTCAGGTGGCGACCGATCCAGAATCAGCGGCGGAGATAGCCGGCAAGTTAGGATACCCTGTCGTGATGAAGATCGTCTCCCCTGATATCCCGCACAAGTCTGATGTGGGGGGAGTGAGGGTTAATCTTGGTTCACCGGAAGCCGTTCGGTCCGCATTCATCGATATCGTGAGGAAAGCGAGACTGGAGAAGCCGAAGGCGGACATCCAGGGGCTGCTGATCTATCAGATGGTGCCCGAAGGAGTCGAACTGGTCATAGGCGCCACCTTCAGCCGCCAGTTTGGTCATGCTGTGATGTTCGGCCTAGGAGGGATTCTTGTCGAGGCTGCGATGGATGTAGTCTTCAGACTGGTTCCCGTGACACGGGAAGATTCCCTCCGCATGATTCAGGAGATCAGAGGCAGAAAAATCCTTGGCAATTTCCGCGGGAAACCGGCGGTAAACGTTAATGCCGTAGCTGACATCATAGAGAAGCTCTCGGCCCTTGTCACCGATCACCCGGAGATCCTTGAGGTTGACATGAACCCTGTCATCGCATCCGCAGCGGGCGCCATCGTTGTTGATGCCCGCATGGCCCTTGGCGAACCGAAGAAGATAGCCGATACGATATACTCTTCGGAAGAAATCGTTACAGGCATGAAGAGGATATTTTCGCCGGCGGGGATTGCCATCATTGGAGCGTCCGGCGATCCGTCAAAACTGGGATACTCAACAGTAAAGAATATCATTGATGGTGGCTACAAGGGAAAGATTTATCCCATAAATCCCAAAGCGGATGAGATACTGGGACTGAAATGCTACAGGAGCGTCCATGAGATTCCCGGCAAGGTTGATGTCGCTGTGATCGTGATCCCGGCGAAGAATGTGGCAGATGCAGTCACGGCTCTGGGGGAAAAGGGGGTGGCCGGAGCCATCGTGATCTCCTCGGGGTTTGCCGAGATCGGCAATGACGACCTCCAGAGGGAACTCGTTGCGACAGCGACGAAGAGCAGGGTTCGTATCCTGGGACCAAATATTTTCGGTTTATATTATACTCCGGCGGATCTCTGCGCGACTTTCTGCACGCCCTATACAGAGAAAGGGCCAACGGCCCTATCATGTCAGAGTGGAGGTGTGGGCATGGCCATTATCGGCTACAGCCGCTCTAACAGGATGGGTGTCTCGGCCATTGTTGGTGTGGGAAACAAGTGCGACGTGGATGAAGATGATCTGATCGAGTTCTTCGGCCAGGACCAGAATACGAAGGTGATTGCCATGCATGTGGAAGACATAAAGGACGGTGTCGCCTTTGTAAGGGCAGCCGGGAAGATAAGCCGGCAGAAGCCCATCATTGCACTCAAGGCCGGCGCCACCGCTTTAGGAGAAAGGGCCGCCTTCTCCCACACGGGAGCTCTGGCGGGAGACGATAGGATCTACAGCGCTGCCTTCGCAAAAGCGGGGATCGTCAGGGTTTCCAATCTGGAAGACCTTCTGGATTGTGCCAGGAGCTTGGGAAAAATGCCGGCCCCAAAAGGGGAAAACGTGTTGATCGTTACGGGCGCCGGAGGTTTGGGCGTCCTCCTGGCAGATGCGTGCAGCAAGCATAAACTTCAGCTCATGCAATTGGAAAAAGACCTGGATCAGGCCTTCAGAAAATTCATTCCGCCCTTCGGCGCCACAGGAAACCCCGTGGATATCACGGGTGGCGAGCCGCCGGAAACGTATGAAGCCACGATCCGGCTCGCCCTTGAAGACGACCGCATCGATGCCCTGATCCTCGGCTACTGGCATACCCTGATTACGCCGCCCATGGCCTTTGCCGAAACCGTGATTAGAGCGAAGAAGGCTGCCGAGTCGGTGAAAGCGCCGAAACCGATTGTAGCATCCCTGTCGGGTGATGTCGAGGTGGAGCGTGCTGCCTCCCTTCTGGAAACACACGGCGTCCCTGCTTTTGCATATTCGTCGGAAAAAGCCGTAGTGGTGCTCGGCGCCCTTTACCGATGGGCCAGGATGGCAGGCAGGATCAGGCCCCGCTCGTAGCGAAGCAACAAAGACAAAAAAAGAGCGCTGCTCCTCAATGGACAGCGCTCTTTTGCTACATGCTAAATATGTCGAATGTCAATGTGCCTTCTTTTCCTCGCCGGAAACCACGAGCGTCCCTTCCTCTTCCATCTCCTTCAACCACTTGGGATGCTGCTTCTTGAGCCAGGCCCTTGTAACCCAGCCTGTGAACATTGCCGGTGCGGAACCGGGAGAGCCAATGGTCCCAAGATAAAGATGTACAAAGAAGAACGCGGAGATCACCACGAACCCGAGGGCATGAAAGGTAAACAGCCACCTTACAAACCATGAAGGAAACATCAGCGGGAACCACATGATAAGCCCCGTAATGACCATGACCAAACCGAAGATGGCCACAGCCAGAAAGAACATCTTCTGCCCCGGATTGTATTTCCCCACCTCAGGGACTGCATCAACGTGCCACAGGTAGCCCCCGGCAACTTTTATCCACTCCAGATCTTCCGGCATGGAAAAAACGCCGGCTTCATGCCACCACATCTTAATGGCCAAAAGAAGGGCCAAGCCGAAGAGGAGACCTGTAAAGTTGTGCAGATACTTCGTGACCGTAAGTCCACCCATAAGATTCGCGATAGAGTTGAGTGAATGAAACATCATGGCCAGTCCCGTGAGGCACAGGAACAGGCAGGAAAGCGCCAGAGTCCAGTGAACTAACCTCTCATACCAATCTGTAGCCTGAATTAACCCTTTCTTCATGATTATTCACCCCCTTCCATTTTGCTCGCACCATTTTCATCCGGAGTCTTAGGCCCGTGGATGATATAATGCAGGAACGATCCCGCCAGAACGCCTCCTGCCGCAAGCAGGCTGAGCGGTTTCAGTACGTCTTTCCACAACACGATAGAGAGTGGCACAGAAGGATTAGTCGGAAGAGCAGAGTATACAGCCGGCTTTTCCTGAAGCACATATACGAGATGTGTGCCATTTACAAACTTGTCTCCGTATACCTCGGCATCGCCGCCGAGGTCTTTCGCCCTCTTGTAGGCCGCCTTCAGCAGTTTATCCTTATCTCCCCAGAGAAGCGCTCCCGTGGGACAGGCCTTGGCGCAGGCAGGTTCCATATTATTGCCGATCCTGCTTTCACACATGTCGCACTTATAGACTTTGTCCGTCTTGTCGTCGTATTTCGGGATATCAAAGGGACAGGCTGTGACGCATTCCTTGCAGGCAATGCATATTGCCCGATTCAGACCGACAGTCTTCATGTCCGTATAGTAAAGGGCCCCTGACGGGCATACCTTCACACATGCTGCATCTGTACAGTGCATGCAGGCGTGATGCCGGAAAAACCACTTGACTCCCGCTTTGGGATCATCCATTTCCTGAAATCTCATTACCAGGTAGGTATTCGGCTGGAGATCAGGGGGATTCTGATAGGTTCCCGTATTCCTCGTTTGCTTTGCCGACAGTTGATTCCACTGTTTGCAGGCCAGTTGGCAACTGCGGCAGCCGGTACATTTTGATGTATCAAAGAGTTTAATTTTCTCTGTCATTTATCTCACCCCCTCTTCACGACATTAACCATGAAGGCCTTGCTCTCAGGTATCATGGTATTGGCATCACCAATCGTCGGTGTCAGCAGGTTGGCTGCATCACCATAAGTAAATATTTGTGGCTTCTTGTCCAGCTTTCCATACTTCTTTTTCGGTCTCGCCTGGGTGATCCAGCCAAAATGCCAGGGAATACCCACTTCATGAATAATGTTGCCATCGATATTAAAAGGTTTAAACCTCGGAGTGACGATGGCCGTAGCCTCAACCTCGCCACGGGCAGATTTCACAATTACTTTCTCACCATTCTTAATGCCTCGTTCCTTGGCCAGTTCCACGCTCATCTCCACGAACATGCCGGGCTGCATCTCCACGAGCCACGGGCACCATCTCGTCAGTACACCCGTCTGCCAGTGTTCGCTGACGCGGTACGTACTGCAAACGAAGGGGAAACGCGGGTCGCAGCCTGTAACACCGGAGTAAACATCCAGCTCGGAGCCGACGCCTTGCTTGTCAAAGCGGCGGATAGCTGGGTTGTGCTTCTGCGGAGAAAGGAGGTTCTTCTCCACGGGACACTCCAGAGGTTCATAATGCTCGGGGAAGGGACCGTCTACCAGACCCGGCCCATAGAGACTGGCCACGCCGTCAGGCTTCATGATGAAAGGCGGTCTTCCCGAACCGGGATCACCGACACCGTCAGGCACATCGCCAACCCACTTCTCGCCATTCCATGCGATAACGGGGCGTTTGGGATCCCAGGGTTTGCCGTTTAAGTCTACGGAAGCTCCGTTATAAATAATCCTGCGGTTGACCGGCCATGACCAGGCCCACTCCGAATAGAGACCGATACCGGAGGCATCCTTTGTGCCGCGGCGGGCGGCCATATTGCCTTTATCGGCATAGGACCCGCAGTAGATCCAGCTTCCCGAAGAGGTAGAGCCGTCATCCTGTAGCCAGGCGAATGTGGGAACAGGATCGCCTTTCTTGAACTCCTTGAAGTCGCCCTTCTTCGTGGGATTCTCGACCTTCTTATCTGCAAGGAAGAAACCGTTGATCTCCTTGGCCACCATATGCGGGTCATAGTGGTAATGACCGTCCAGTGTCTTCTTGCCATAGGGCCAGGTAAGTTTCGTCAGGGCTTCCTTGTGCGGGCCGCCCTGTTTTTCGTAAAGTCCTCTGACCTTGAAGAAGAGCTCGCTCATGATGTCGCCGTCGGGCTTGGCCACTCCGGGGGGTTCTACAGCCTTATAGCGCCACTGCATCAACCGGCTGCTGTTAGCAAGGCTCCCTTCCTTCTCAATGGAAGAAGCGCATGGCAGCATGAAAACCTCTGTCTTAATCTTGGTCGGATCCATGCCCGGACCTCTCCAGAAGGAGCCCGTTTCATTGTCAAAGAGATTGACATTAACCATCCAGTCCAGTTTCCCCAGGGCCTGTCTCACCTTATTCGCGTGAGCCCCGCTGCATGCCGGGTTCATGCCCCAGGCAAAGAAGCCCGTAAACTTGCCCTTATACATCTGGTCGAAGAGTACGAGCCAGGAATAATTAGCCCCATCATCAAGCTTGGGCATCAAGGCATAGGACTCTTCGAGGGTGGCATTTGTCCCGTACATCGACCTGAGGTAACTTGCCGAGTACTTCGGAAAATTTTTCAACCAGTTCAGGCTGTTTTTCTCCTTTGTGGTGGGTATTCTTTTTTCGTTGAACTCCTTCAGTGTCTTTAAGGATGCCGTAGGAGCCCCGATATAGCCCGGCCAGATGTGGAACAGCAGGCCGTGATCCGTCGAGCCCTGGACGTTGGACTCGCCCCGCATGGCTGCGACACCGCCGCCGGCGATACCCATATTGCCCAGAAGGAGTTGAACCATGCACATGGTGCGGATCATCTGCGTTCCGACGGTATGCTGTGTCCAGCCCATGGCGTAAAGCTCAACACCGGCCTTGTCTGGCTTGCCCGTTGATGCATATTCTTTGTAGATTTCCAGAAGCTTCTCTTTGGGCGTCCCGCAGATCTTGGAAACGAGTTCAGGGGTATAACGGGAATAATGCTTTTTCAAAAGCTGGAACACGCAGTTGGGATCCTGAAGGCTCATATCCTTTTTAATGACCCCACCAGCGCCAGTCTGATAGGCCCAGGTATCCTTGTTGTACTTGCTGCCTTCCAATCCTGAATATACGCCGTTATTGTCTCCTGGAAGTTTGAAGGCCGGACTAACCAGATAGGAGGCATTGGTGTAATTCTTCACATATTCCGCGAAGTAAAGGTTGTTATCGATGATGTACTTGATCATACCGCCAAGAAAGGCGATATCAGTCCCCGATCGCAGGGGTGCATACACATGGGCCTTTGCCGAGGACTGGGTAAACCTCGGGTCCACACTGAGCACCCTTGCCCCTCTCTTGTCCATGGCCTCCTGTATCCACTTGAAGGAAACGGGGTGGTTGGAAGCAGGGTTGCTTCCCATAATCAGAATCACATCACTGTTCTTAAAATCAATCCAGTGGTTTGTCATTGCGCCGCGTCCGAACGACTCTGCCAGAGCCGGTACAGTCGGGCTGTGTCAGATACGGGCCTGGTGTTCGATATAGACCAGACCCAACCCCCTCAAAAATTTCTGATATGTGTAACACTCTTCGAGATCCATGGCGGCGCTTCCTACAGAGGCGATACCTTCCGTCCGGTTTACGGTCTCGCCCTTATCGTTCTTAGACTTGAAACTCGCGTCACGGCTCTTCTTGATATTTTCTGCAATCTTCTCCAGTGCCCATTCCAATTCCACTTCCTTCCATTCTGTGGCATTGGGCGCTCTGTAGAGAGGTTTTCCCAAACGGTTCTCGTTGACGGACATCTGGTAGATGGATCCGCCCTTACTGCACAGAGAACCTTTGTTAATGGGGCTGTCGGGATCGCCTTCCGTGTTGATGACCTTACCCTCCCGTGTAGACACAATGATGCTGCATCCGACGGAGCAGTAAGGACAGACCGTTGTGGTCTCTTTAGTATACTTGATCTTCAGTGGCTGGGCATGGGCGGATACGGGCTTCAGGCTTATACCGATTCCGCTCGTCGCCAGGACAGCGCCGGAGATCTTCAAGAAACCTCTTCTGCTAACATCCATAAAAAGCTCCTTTCTGAGAATTACATTAGAAAATACTTTTCCGGTATATTTTCCTATTCTCCTTTCCAAACACGGGAGGCAGGACCGTTTCCAGTCATACCCATTGTCCGCCCTTCATGGAATAATCTTTAGAAGAAGCAGATCGGAGAAGCTTTCGCTCATAACAGGCAGGTCAGAATTTCTTGTATACACGTCCATGATTGTGTAATTGAGGATAGAAAAACCGATCAGATGTGTCTGCCCTAGCCTAAAAGGCGGGTTTTCTATATACTCTATTCCTCACAATGTCAAGTATTTTCGGCAACAGTATTTTCGGCAAGAATCAGGAAGTAATTCAATGACACATGTCATTTGTGACATACCTTTCTGCACCTACTTTCCGCTGGTAAAATCAACATATTTGTGGTAAATATATTCAATTACATCCGGGAAGGCAGAGAAATGAAAATTAGATATAAAATATGGCTGGAAAGAAACGAAAAGACCATATTTGGCAGGGGCCGGGAGGAACTGTTGCGATCCATCGATGAGCTGCACAGCCTTTACGCCGCCGCCAAAAAATTGAACATGTCATACCGGGCTGCCTGGGGAAGGCTGAAGGCCTCAGAAGCAAGACTCGGTGTAAAATTGACCTGTTCTGACGGACAGGGCAAAGGAATGCACTTGACACCGGAGGCAAAAGAGCTTCTGGAGAAATTCGATAGATTGGAACATGCTGTAGAATCGTTTCTTAATGGTTATGCCGGTATTTTTTCCTTGAGTAAAACGAAGATAAGAAGTGCCGCAGAAAACAAAAACTTCAAAGACATTAAGGTTCTGAAATTATGCGTACTGGCTTTTCTCGTACTTACAGAGGACTTTAATGTCATGACCTTTGTCGATGCATGTTCGACTGCTCTGTAGAAATCCGCACCTGTCCTCTTAACGCTCCAAGCAATCAATAATAAGTCCCTGCGACTCGCTTCACTCGCTCAGGGTCAATTTGACTAAGTCCCTTTCTGCAACTCTGCCTTACAAGAGGCGAAGTCTCATTGAATCAGAATCTCAGCGCCATTCCTGCGAGATAAGTAATGTCTGCCTCGGCTTTGTTCAAGCCTCCCTTGACGCCGAAATCGACATCCATATTTTCTCTTATGGAATAGATAAACCCGCCTAATAAAAAAGCCGGATTAGTATCAGATGACTTGTCGGTATTTCGCTCCGCACCGATGTTGGCAACCAACTTCAACTTTTTCATAATTTTAAACTCGCCAGCCAGAGACGCATGCCAGATGTCTTCCCTCTCATCTACCGTATTTTCATTCCTCTTATAGCCGAGGTTCAAGTGAAACGCCCACGGGTCTATGTCCTTTGTGGTAATTAAATACAGCGTACCCGTCGCCCTTCCTGTCCCAAGATCCTTATCCTTGTCGCCCGCGGGGAGCGTTATCCCCGGTTTGATGGCAAGGCTCAAGCCGTCTTTTTCAAATAAACGCCACTTGACTTCTACGGATATATCGGCAATGCCGCTTACATTAGATGCAGTCGCATCGTTTACTTCCGTCCTCTTCCACTGGTAGGGAATAGTCAAGATGGCATCAACATTGTCAATAACTCCATAGGTGAGGACTGTCTTGATCTCCATTTCTCTGCTCTTTGCAGACGCATTGGCACCGGTGTCATCGGGCGAATTTGTCTTGTCGAAACTGGTTTGACCATTCAGCTCGAACAGAAATTTCCCTTCCCCCTGTGTGCCTGCATCGTCGGTAATGAGGGGATGCGCCGCATAACTCAGAGTCAAAAATGCATGGGTCACAATTATAAGACAAAATATCGCTCTTATGCTTTTCATAACGAAATGGATGGTATTAGAAATTATTATTGGTTAAATTTGCTGAATTCTCCGTTAGAACCATGTTCGTATATAGAGCAAACCTCCCGTCGGCTAAAGCAAGCGCAGCGAACCAACAGAGGCAGTACGTCAACTATCCACATCATCGGGCTTCCGGTCATGACGGTGAAACAGGTAATGAGAATGGATATGGATGTGGGCATGATTCCCGTGGTAATGAACATGCTCGTGGATGAGATTGACTCTCAATAGCAGGTCCTCATCCTGTAATATCTCATCGGCAGTCCCGATTTTTTCAACGCGGTGATCTTCAGAAAGGACGGCAACACGGCACCTGAGTTCACTGATAAGAGACAAGTCGTGGGTAGCAATGACGAGGGTTTTTCCTGCGTCATTGAGGAGAATCATCAATTCTATCAGGAAGCTTTTTGTTCTCGGATCGAGACCGTTCATCGGCTCATCAAGCAGGAGAAGACGGGGGTTCATGGTAAGAATAGAACCGATGGCGACCCTCTTTTTTTCACCTCCCGATAACATGTAGGAGGGCCTCTCCTGCAGATGAGAGATCTCTAACATTGCCATAATCTCCCTAACCCGCCCGGAAGCCTCCTCCTGACAAAGACCCAGCTGCAGCGGACCAAACATCAGTTCATCGAAAACAGTCGGGCAGAAAAGGTGAACGTCAGAATCCTGAAAGACATAACCCACGCTGCTCCTGAAATATTTCAGAAATGTCCTGTCTCGGAGCGAACCCTCGGAAACCTCTTTTCCCTGGAAATACACTCTGCCTGAGCGGGGATAAATCAGGCCGTTCATGATGTGCAGGAGCGTCGACTTACCACACCCGTTAGAACCGATAACCGCAAATATTTCACCTTCAGAAATACCCATGCTCACCCGGGACAAAGCGGGGATATTATCATGATAAGCATAGCTTACATCATCAATTTGGATAATATCTGCCATCTAATCCTCACATCCATAAAAGGAAAATCCCGGCAAGCAAAAAGAAGCAGCCGGAAAGCCGGTCCGTCGTAGTCAGCTCACCGATATCGGACAGCCTCACCTCTTCATCAAAGCCTCTCGCCACCATTGCTCTGAATACTTCCTCATACCGGGACATGGACTTTCTGAACATATGAGCAATTCTCCCGGCGACCCAGATCCTCGCTTCGTCATCTCTTACCATTCCCACAAGCCTGCTTTTTCTGGCAAAGTACATGCTCTCTACTGTTTTTGCGAAAATAAAAATGTACTTGTACGAAAGAGTAATAACGAGCAGAAAGGCTTGAGGAACGCGGAAAACTTGCAGTGCCTTGATAATCCTGTGAAACGGCGTGGTATAGATTACTAAAAGAGAAATGGTAAGAGAGTTCATCATTCTCAGACAGAGCATCATCACTCCATCAACCCCCTGCCTTGTGAGGCCTATCTCTTCGGGGATATGGTAAATCAGGAATTCATAAGGATGTGACAAATGGATAACAGGCAGAATCAATTCTCCCGGCGTTACCACATTAAAGGCGGACGGAAAGATAACCAGAAATCCAAAAATAAACGTCAAGACGGCTATTTTTTTGTAGAATTGCGCGAGGTTTATCCGTGATGAGACGACGAGGAGGAAGGTAAACAGGGTGATTACCGCCTCGGGGAATATATCCGTTTTCAGGCTGACAATGACAACAAAGAAGATGAGAAAAATGACCTTCACCCTTGGATCAAGCTTCTGGAAAAAACCTTTCCCTGATTCCTGACCTACGTTTAAATACCCTGTCGTAATCATCTCCGACAGATGTCCTATTCCCTTATCGATATACGAAGACCTTAGTGTAACCCTTTCGCCTGCATCATGTGCCTGCGCGGGTGTACACAGAAGAAAGCCCGGAATCTTATTTCTCATGTTTGAATAGCAGCCTCGATATTATTAATACTATGATCCAGGCAAGGACGATCCCGATGAAAGCGGACACAATATAGGAAACAATTCTTGTGGAGATTACCGAACCTTCTCCACCGAAGTTATAGTTCCGTATGGGGGCCGCCCAGATGTCCGCCGTTTTCTTTAAACCCCCGGGAATATAGCCCAGAAGCTTTTCGAGGGCATCTACACCCCACTCACCCCAGGCTCCTTCAGCACCGAATTTCCCCGGCAGGATAATTCCCAGAGGAGACAAGACGGCCATCACGAAAAGCCACAGCCACAGTTTTTTCTCAAGCCTCTTCACGGGAAGCCTCTCTCATTGCATAAATGAGTGTTGACTCATTCTTCAGAAAATATTTCAAAAGCGCAACCGTCATTACGCCCTCGACAATGCTGAAAAGGAACAGGTGTTCAATAGCCATAGCAGGAATGGCAATGGAGAGGGGGTACGGTGCATACAGCGGCATACCGTCAGGACCGGAAGCAATGACAGGCTGAATGCCGAACATGAAAGCGGCACAGAAGGCGGCGGCAGCAAGTCCGACATAACCTGAAAGGAAAGCCGCCACGAGGATCCTTACTCTATTCTGCGAGAATCCTTTGATCAAATTGAATGTCCAGTAGGCAATAAAAGGCATGACAATGGCCATATTAAAACAGTTGGCGCCTATGGCCGTGATGCCGCCGTCACCGAAGACAAACGCCTGTATAATCAAGACCACGGAGACGGCAATGACCGCTGTCCAAGGGCCTAGGAGCAAGGCGATAATAGCCGCACCGACGGCATGCCCCGTCGTCCCTCCGGGAACAGGAATATTGAACATCTGAACGAGAAAGGAGAATGCGGCGGCCATGGCCAGGTAAGGAACATGTTCGGCGGAGAGCTCCTCCTTAATCTTTTTTAGGGCTATCCCCCAGACTGCTATTGACGCCCCATAAAGGGGAATATATGTTTGGGGACTGAGATAACCGTCGGGAATATGCATACCACCCACCAAAGTTTGATTGTGCTATGAACCTGTATTTCGTGCCACGCATGCACAAAAAAATAATACGGACCGCCTTATACCTCTCTCCCGGAACTTGATATGGAGAGCGACCCGTTCCGTAGGCCTTTTATTGCTTTCGGCCTGTTCGTCAATTTCTGGATGTCTCGAGCGGCGCCCTTTACTGCTGTGATCTCAAGACAGTTATGATGATCCAGATGGATATGCTGGGTAGAAATAATAATATCCTGAAAATCGAGCCGTTTGTCCGTATCTTTGTACAAAACCTCTTTGTTATGATCGTCATAGACGAGCGTCATGGCGCCTGCAACTCTCTGCCCTTCGTGCAACTGTTTTTGTACGAGCTCCTGCCTTATCAAATCCCGCAATGCTTCCGAGCGATTGGTATATTTTCTTTCCTGATGAGTGTGGCGAATTTATTGAGCAAAGCCTTCTCTAACGACACCCCGAATCTCACTAACTCTGACATCGACTACGACCGTGCTATTTTTTTATTTTTTGTAACACAATTTGACGTTTTTGTCAAGAGAAGATTTTGACATAAGGCGAGGGCTTCAAAAAGGCTTCCTACTTGTCATGCCCGACCCCGACAAGAGCCTACGGGAAAAGGCCGTGGCGGGACCATGCATGATAATTTTGCAGACGTACGCCGGTATTGCTATTTCAGCTTCTCCAGTTCCTTTACGAGGTCTTCAAGCGGGGGTCTCTTGTTAATGTCGTGAACATCTATGTAACGTATGATACCTTTCTTATCGATCACAAACAACGCCCGTTCGGATACCCCGTCCGATCGCAAGACTCCGTAACTTGCCGCGACCTTGCCATGCGGCCAGAAATCAGAGAGCACAGGAAACCACAAATTCCCCATCTGGTTCGTCCAGGAAAACAAAGTGGGGATATTATCCACGGAGATGCCCAGCAACAAGGCATCATGCTTGTCAAATATGTCCTTCACGATATTATAGCCCGGCCACTGGTCCGAGCAGACAGGCGTCCACGCTGCGGGGACAAAAGAGATGACAACATTCTTCTTACCCCGGTACTGTCTCAAAGAAACGGTCTCCCCCGATACTGCTTTCAGGGTAAAATCAGGGGCCCGATCTCCCACCTTGAGCTTCAAAACACTATCCGTAGGCTTGAGCAAGCCGGGGTTATAGATATTATTCTTAAACGCATCAGAGAGACCGAAGGCACTCTGAGCACACGGAAAAAGCAGAATAGCCATTCCTATCAGACCGAGAAGGATAAGCCGATTATTCGTTTTCATACTAGCCCTCCTATTGTAGTTCGGACAATTTAATCAATGTGGAGAGAAAATCATCAACTCCGCCAAGGGCACCGAGTTTGGAGTAAATAACCCGATTACTGCCGTCAGGGTTTATTTTCACGCCAATAAAGTATGGTGTCCTCACCTCCCCGACCATTTTATGAATGACATAATCTCCATCGGCAAAGAGGGGAAAAGGCACGTTGTATTTCTTTTTGAAGGTTCCAACTTCATAGGACGTATTTCCCGCACCGATACCAATGATCTTGATCTTACCCTTGAGAGACGGATTATCGTCAATTTTTGCATACAACTGATTCACGTTTGGCGCTTCCCCCTGGCAATAGGGGCAGTACATGCTGAAAATCTCGATAATAACCAATTTGGCCTTGATCTCCGGAATCTTGAAAGTGCCGAATCCGAAGAAGCCAAGATCAAGATAGTTTTTTTCCGCAGAATCTTTTGGTATGGGAAGTTTTATGTCCGGCAGTGTTCCACCCACCACCGGCGGAGAACTTGCCGCTGTCAAGGAACTTGCGACGGCAAGAAGGAGCATGATAACTAAAAGCCAGCACACTAAGATTTTTTTCATAATATTTCCTCTGTTTTTTCCCTTAATGACCAGTCTTGGTCCATTTCTATAAAACTACTTCACCCGCACAAATCTGTCAAAGAAATATTTCTCGCTGGAATGTCAACATGTTGACAACTTGTCGCCTAAGATGATAGATAATACAGTCTACACCAAAATAACCATTATTACGGCGGCAGATTATGACAGAGCTTTCATCAAAACTGGAATCACTGGAAAAGATACTAAGTGATATGCAGAGCGTCCTTATTGCCTATTCCGGGGGCACGGACAGCACCTTCCTGCTGAAGATTGCCACAGCCGTTTTGGGTGACAAGGCCATAGCCGTCACTGCAAGTTCGGAAACATACACACCACAAGAACTCCGGGAGGCCAAGAAGAACGCGGAAGTAATCGGCGCACAGCACATTATTGTGCATACAGATGAACTTAATGATCCGAATTTCTCATCCAATCCCCCGGAAAGATGCTACTACTGCAAGAAGGAGCTTTTCACGAAGCTTACGGGACTGCTAAAGCGTCACGGTTTGAACTCTATTATAGATGGTTCAACGTGTGATGATGAGAGGGATTTCCGCCCGGGAATGAGAGCGGTTGCGGAGTTTGGCGTCAGGAGCCCGCTTAAGGAGGCAGGTTTCACAAAAGAAGACATCAGAAAACTATCGAAGGAGATGAATCTCCCTACGTGGGACAAGCCTCCGCTGCCCTGTCTATCAACTAGGTTTCCATACGGCACTCAAATCACGAAAGAGAAGGTCTTGCGTGTCGGTCATGCGGAAGAGTTCCTGGCAGGTTTTGGAATCCGGCAATTGAGGGTCAGAGACCACGGCAGCATTGCCAGAATAGAAGTGCTGCGCGCAGACATGCCCATATTTCTCGACGAGGAGATATCAAATCTGATTGTGGAAAAATTCAAGGCGCTGGGATATGCATATGTCGCTCTGGATATTCAGGGATACAGGATGGGCAGCATGAATGAACCCTTGAAGGAAGAGGGCTAAAGATGGACAGAGAAAAAATCAAGAAACTCTTAGAAAACGTTAGAACCGGAAGAATGGGGATCGATGACGCACTGAGGGCTTTAAGGTCTTTTCCCTACCAGGATTTGGGCGACGCCAAAATCGATACTCACAGGGACTTGCGGAGGGGTTTCCCGGAAGTGATATTGTGCGAGGGAAAAACCATCGAACAAATCAGGAGAATTGTAGAAAGCCTCTCACCGGAAACGAAATTTATCATGGCAACCAAAGCCGATAAGGCGGTATTTAAAACCATCAGGAAAGTTAGGAGGGACGCAGTCTATTACGAAACGGCCAAAATCGTCCTGGTTGGAAAAAAAAGAAAGAAGAAATCCACCAAAACAATCCTCGTGGTCACCGCCGGGACCTCCGATGTGCCGATTGCGGAGGAGGCGGCAGTTACGGCAGAAATCATGGGGAATGCCGTCGATAGGGTCTACGACATCGGTGTTGCCGGGGTGCACAGACTTTTCGACAGCAGGGAGAAGCTGTTCAATGCGAACGTCATAGTAGTGGTGGCCGGCATGGAAGGGGCACTGGCAAGCATAATTGGTGGACTTGTCGATAGTCCTGTGATTTCCGTCCCGACCAGTGTGGGCTACGGCGCCAGTTTCGAAGGCCTGGCCGCGTTGCTGTCCATGCTGAACTGTTGTTCACCAGGCTCGGTGACTGTGAACATTGATAACGGATTTGGGGCTGGATACTTTGCAAGTCTTATAAACCATATGGGTGAGGAAAAATGAGGATAGCCTATTTCGATTGTTTCACAGGCGTCAGCGGAGACATGATACTGGGAGCGCTGATTGACGCCGGAGCTGATTTACATAAGCTTGAATCAGAACTGGGAAAACTGAAGATTTCCGGATTCACCCTGAAGGCCGAAAAAACAACCATGAGAGGGCTCTCAGGAACCAGGTTTTTTGTCGATGCAGACCACAGCCACGCTGAGAGGCATCTGACGGACATTGAGAAGATCATGGATAACAGTGGCCTGGCAGATGACATCAAGGCGAGGGCCAAATCAATCTTTCGCGACCTCGCTCATGTCGAAGCGAAGATCCACAACACCAATCCCGGAGACGTTCATTTTCATGAGATCGGCGGACTGGATTCCATTGTTGACGTTGTTGGGTCCCTCATAGTCATGAAGATGCTGGGCATCGAAACTATGTACGCCTCCAGGATTCCCGTGGGGACAGGATTCGTTGAATGCGACCATGGCGTCCTGCCTCTTCCCGCACCAGCCACCCTCGAGTTGCTTAAGGGCATACCCGTATATGCGAGCAGTATCGATAAAGAGCTTGTCACACCGACGGGGATTGCAATTCTCAAACACGTGGTGCAAAGCTTCGGCACCATCCCGGAGATGAAAATTGAACGCATCGGCTACGGCGCCGGGAGCAGGGATTTGAAAATACCGAACCTGCTCAGGGTCTGGATAGGCGAGACCGAAGTAAAGCAGGAATACGAGCAAGACGAGGTCATCCTCATCGAAACTAATATCGACAACATGAATCCCGAGATTCTCGGCTACGCCTTGGAGAGACTCCAGGAAAGAGGCGCCCTCGACGTCTTCATGACGCCCATATTCATGAAGAAGAACAGGCCGGGGACGCTGCTTAGCATCTTGATTACACCGGATAAACTGGATGAGACCATTTCCATAATCTTCGCAGAAACCACTTCTTTGGGGATCAGATTTCAGCGTCTGGAGAGGCGAAAACTCCCTAGAGAGCTGATCACTGTGGAGACGTCATTTGGACCAGTAAGGGTAAAGGTTAGCCATATAGACACAGAGAAAAGGATTATATCCCCGGAATACGAAGACTGCCGAGAGATCGCCGTAAGAAAGGGGATTCCCCTGAGGAAGGTATACGAGGAAGCCCAGGCGGCTGCAGAAAGAATATCTGGCAAATCTTAGACAAACCTCTGGCAGAGGCCCATACCCTTTCATCTGCGCAAGCAAGATTGCCGAGTCCCGAATCGAAGCCCACTACGTCATGACATGCCTCTAAAAACACGTATTCATTATCCATAGTCTAACCCCGCGGCCGTTTTTTTTCGCTGCCGGCGAACAGATATAATCTTTCCCTCGCAGTTTGACATGTCTGTTCCAAATCCGACATATTGCCTGATAACTGCGTTTATAATCACCTATGATGACGGATTCCCGCCTGCACACGGATGACATTGCAAGCGCTATTTATGTATTGATGCTTTTTCTTGTTTCTGCCCCACCGGACAAGACTTCATACAGTTCCAGCAGAAATATTGGAAACCTATGAACCCGGCCTGATACATGCGCCAGAACTCCACGTCTTTCACCATCTTCTTCTTTTCCTCAGGTGTGCCATCAGCAAACTTTGACCAGAAGCGGATACTATTACCGATACCATAGGGCTGCGAGCTGCGGAGACATTTCCCCACGTCCGTTCTGTTCTCTTCACCAAGAGCCCCGGCAGGGCATTGCTCGACACAGACATCGCAGTTAATGCATAGCTCCTCTTTACATGGAGCATCGGATGCGATCTCTAAATCAGTCAGTATGGCCGTGAAGATCACGCGCGTACCGAGTTTAGGATGGATGACAAGGTTGTGCCTTCCGAAGACCCCTAGACCGGCGGCGATTGCCGCGTGCCTGAGTGAAACATCCCCGATGGAGCCCATGGTTTCCATGCTCATCTCCAGGGGATAGGAAGCAGGAGTAGGCATCGCCGTCCCGCCGAATTCCCTCTCCAGAAAACGGCTCATTCTATAGTTGCACGACCGCGAAAATTCCATCACATCCATTCTGCCGCTCATGGCTACCTGCATATTCGAACTCTCACAGCTTGACGGCTCTTTGTAGGCCATGACAACGATCGATTTTACACCGGGAAAAATGGTGTCGAGCTTCGGCGAGCGGGGACTTTTATAATCAGCAGCAGCCGCTACTCCCACATCGTCAACCCCAAGGTTTAAAGCAAAATCTTTGATCCTTTTTTTCATTTTCTTTCTCCTCTTTTTTATATATACAAATTTGTAATTAGCGTTCTTATCGTTCCTTATCTTTCTTCCAGATTCCGTTTGCGATGCCGCAGAGGACTTCCGCCCCCTCTTCTCCAAGCAGATTCAGGGCCTTTTTTTGTGCGTCTTCCCACACTCCATGCACCTTTCCCAAAAGAAACTCTCCGGCAGGAGTGATCTTTAAGAATTTTCTTCTTTCTTCCTTGACGGATACGATATCAAGCCATCCCTTTTTTTTCATGCGCTCTATATTTCTGCTGGCCGTTGATTTTTCCATCTTCAGCTGTCTGCATAAGGAGTCATATCCAACCTCGCCCGCCAGATGGACGAAGACTAGTATACTTATCTGATTGAGCTTGACACCGAACGGGCTCAAGGCCGAATCATAGATATTGGTCACCATGCGGCTGAGCAGCCGTATCCGTACGGCAATGCACTGCTTCGACATACTTTTTATCAGCGATAAACTGTCTTTGGATTTCTTCATAAGATGCTATCTGTGGCGTAGTTGTATATACAACTACAATAAGAGAGATATCTTGTCAACCTTTTTCTAAAGAGGAAAAGGGCTGGTGCACGATTTCCACCGCAAATAGAATTTTCATCAAGCGCACACGGGATATTAATTTTCACAGGTCGCGAGGATGGCTATATTTAGCCGACGGACTGCCGCAAGTTGCTCTTCCTAAAATCGTCTGATTCATGTATATCTTCCGAGTGATTGATGACGCCTGGATTAGTCGGGTCGTTCTACACCTGATTCTGCATATTCACCAAAGCCTGCTGAGGAGGGAAAGATGGCTGCGATATTTGAAGAAACGAAAATTAACGGCATGACAATGCGCAACAGGTTGATAAGATCCGCCACATGGGAGGGGATGTGCGATCAGGATGGCAGGCCGGGAGAGAAGCTCATCACCTTATATCGCAACCTGGCACGAGGAGGTATCGGCCTCATCATTACGAGCTATGCATATGTACGGACGGACGGCAAGAGTTTGCCCGGCCAGATGGGTATATATACCGATGCCTTTGCGGATTCATTCAAGCGCATGGCAAAGGCTGTACACGATGCGGGGGGAAAGATAGCCGTCCAGGTAGTTCATGGCGGCGGCCAGACAGATACAAAGACCGCCGGCCGCAAGCCCTTTGCCCCTTCAGCAGCTAAGGTTGAGCAGTTTCCGGAGATACCGGAGGAACTCACAAAGGATGAAATCAAGCAGATCGTTGCGGCATTCGGGAATGCGGCTCGTCGCGTAAAGGCGTGGGGATTCGATGCCGTGCAACTGCATGGAGCTCACGGCTTTCTGATCAACCAGTTCCTTTCTCCTCTCACCAACCGCCGTAGCGACGAATATGGCGGCAGCATTGAAAATCGCGCGCGGTTTCTCCTCGATGTGTATCGAAAGGTTAGGGAGACAGTCGGCGCGGATTATCCTGTGCTCATCAAGCTTAACGCCGTAGATTTTATAGAAGGAGGACTGGACATTGAAGACGCAATCTACTCAGCCAGGAGACTTTCGGAAGCGGGCATGGATGCCATAGAAGTCTCCGCCGGCACCCCGTCGTCCGGTGGAAAAAGCCCGGTGCGCATCAAAATAACAAAACCGGAGAGAGAGGCGTATAATCTTGAAATGGCCCGCCGAATCAAGAGGGCAGTCAACTGCCCGGTAATCGTAGTGGGTGGATTCAGATCATACGAAGTTGTCGAGAAAGCCATCCGTGATGATGGTATGGATTACATTGCCCTGGCTAGGCCGCTCATCTGGGAGCCAGGGCTCTCCAATCGCTGGCTGCAAGGCGACCGGAGACCGGCTAGGTGCATTTCGTGCAATAACTGCTTCACAGGCGGACTCGAAGAAGGCGGCATCTATTGCGCAACGGAAAAAAAGAGAATGAAAAGGCGGCAAGGCGCTAAAGGTTTTTATATCCAGGAGGAAGGCCAATGAATCTGGAAGGTAAAACCATTCTTGTCACCGGTTCAAGTTCGGGGATCGGCAGAGAGACGGCCAGCCAGTTTGCGCGGGAAAGGTGCAGGGTCATATTGACATATTTCAAAGGCACGGCAGCCGGAAAAGAGGTCCTCAAAGAATGTCTGAAACATGGCGAGGCCGCCCTCTATCAACTGGATATCCGCACTTATGGCTGAGAAACATTTTCTATACACCCCGCAAATGACTTTTTTAAAAACCCCAGATGCGACGGCTGAAACCGAACAGCAACCTCTAAATATTGTAGCCCGGAGGAAGCGAAAGCATCTGCCGAAAGATTATTGGCTGGCGAGAGCCGATTCGCCAGGCGACATCTCTCCGACCTTTTATTTGCACTGTATAGCGATTACCCTGTTGCAATAGTTTTTCTCATTCGCACAGCGTCGCCGTAAGGATAATAATTGGGAAGAAATTTCGATTCCATGTAACCGTGCTTGGTGAAAAAAAATTCTGCTCCGCCTTTACCTTTCAGCGTCTCTAAAACGATAAATGAAACATTAGATTTAATCAGGTATTTTTCCATCGCATCCAATAAGAGCTTGCCCGCGCCAATGCTTCTGTATGCCGGAAGTGCACCAATAGAATAGATTCTTCCCTTATATTGACCATTTCTCAACTTGTTCCTTAAGGCGATGCCAAATCCGACAGAAAAGTTATTATTACGAAGAAGAAAAAAAGAGGCATTTGGTGAAAATATAAGATATCGCAGTTGCGATCGCGAGAAGCATTCATTCACCCTGAATATGCGCCTTTCAAGGTCATATATTTGACCGGAATTCTTTTTTGAAGTTCTGATAACAGTCAACTTGGAGTCAGATATTTTTTTCTCAAACATCTGGCAGGCCTTTTCCCGAACGAGATTGAGACATCGGGGGACAGATTATTGTATAATGATAATTCCCGCAAGAGTGCCTTTGGATATCTCTTCCGGTTTGGCGTTGCTGCCTATAGGGTAGATGTCCCACCCAATTGCAGCGGCCATTTTATAAACATCAATACCTACGGCTTCCATGGAAGGCCGGGAGCGGAGAGATATCCTGCACCTCTTCCCCTCCATGGCCTGACAGCTCTCCTGCTGGCTGCAGAACGTATGCCGGCAGGAGCCGGCTGCAAAGCCGAAAGCCAGATAGTGGCCATTGTAAAAAGCCATGGATTCGATCTCACCCACGATGTCAAATATTTTCCGATATGCTGCCTCTCTTTCTTTTATCGTGGCCCTGTCTCTGACTATAACCTCGGGCGGAACATCCAGGGTAAAAAAGACGGCCCACTGGAACCCCTTCAATATGTCCCGTAGCTCTGCCGGTTTCAATGTGTGGGGCGGGCAATGCACACTGGTGCCGTATCCAAAACACCGCGGTATCTGACATTTCAGCACAATTCTTTCATCCACGGGAATCTCTTTCACGCTTACAATTGTGGCCCGGGTGGCGCCCAATTCCATTGCCTTTGCCTTATACCTCTCCAGATCCTCGGGCAGCAGGGCCGCATTCATATCGACCGTTATCCTGTCTATTTTTTTGCCCATCTGTCGTTCCCCCTTTGCAGCCTTTTGATCAATATGTGCAAAAGATTTCGTGTTTTGTAAGTAAAATATAGAGTGGCTCATCATATATGTCAATATCATTCGACTGCAGGATGCCAGGAGCAGTGACAAATGCCATGAGGGGGCGCACGAATAAAAAAGCCCCAGTGAAAAATATCACCGGGGCTTCACTCATTTCTGACTGTGCCACCACGTCAAATAGCTTATGCCTATACAGGCATTTCCAATTGTATTCCTTATTTGCAGCTTATGCAGGTCACGAGTTCGCTAAGCGGAGTCCCCGTTTTCTTGCTAATCCACTTTATCTGGTCAACCGGGGCAAAATATCTGCCGCACTTGTCGCAGGACTGCATCTTAAACGTACGTCCCCATATTTTCCGCTTGCCGTCCTTTGCCTCCATGACGATATGCTCCGTCGGGCAGATATACGCGCACGCACCGCATCCGATACAGGTTTTGGAATCCTCGACGAAGGGGGGGCCAACTTTTTTGTCTTTGCCTCTGCCAGACAAGCCAATGGCACTCACACCCACAACATCTTCACAGGCCTTAACACAAAGTCTGCATAGTACGCACTTCCCTTTGTCTGTTTCAGGATGAAAGGCGGGTTGCGGTTCAATGCCCATCTCTTTAGCCATATTCTTAAGCACGTCGGACTCAGGACACCTTGCCATGAGAAGCTGCATAACGAGACGCCGGACATTCAAAACCCTTTCGGTTTTCGTTTCAACAACTATACCTTCATCAACAGGATACAGGCATGAAGTCACGATCCTCGTCCTCTTGCCTTTCTTGACCTCAACCACACAGAGGCGGCATGCTCCTGATGGAGCAACTGACTCATGACAGCACAGGGTTGGAATCACTATGCCATTATTACGGGCAACCTGAAGTACCGTTGCACTTTCCTCAGCCTCAACCTTCTTACCATCTATGATAAAGTTTACCATTTCCCCTACCTTCATTCTACGATTATTGCGTCAAATTTACAGCTTTCCCTACAGACACCGCACTTGATACATACTGTTTGATCAATCACATGTGGCTTTTTCTTTTGACCGGTTATGCACACGGTAGGACACTTCTTCAGGCAAACGCCGCATCCCGTACATTTTTCCTTGCTGATGCTGTAACGGATCAGAGCCCTGCAAACACCGGCAGGACATTTCTTGTCCCGAACGTGAGCAACATATTCATTACGGAAGTATTTGATGGTACTCAAAACCGGGTTCGCAGCCGTGCTGCCCAAGGCGCACAAGGCACCATCGACGATTCCCTTGGACATGGACTCCAGAAGTTCAACGTCACCCTTCTTTCCTTTTCCATCACAGATGTCATGCAGGATTTCATTCATCCTGTGAACCCCTTCCCGGCAGGGAACACACTTACCGCAGGATTCAAATTCGAGGAAATCGATGAAATACCTCGCGATATCGACCATACAGGTCGTTTCATCCATGACAATCATACCACCGGAACCCATCATGGAGCCTGCTTCCCACAGAGAATCAAAATCAACAGAAATATCTATCAGCTTGTCGGGTAAGCAACCACCCGACGGACCACCGGTCTGAACGGCCTTATATTTTTTGCCGCCGGGAATCCCACCGCCGATTTCATAGATAATATCCTTCAGAGGTATCCCCATAGGCACTTCGACCAGCCCGATATTACTTATCTTCCCGACAAGGGAAAAGACCTTCGTTCCTGAATTATTCTTACAGCCTATACTGGAGAACCACTTCGCGCCCCTGCTGATAATCGCCGGCACATTCGCCCACGTTTCCACATTATTCAGATTGGAGGGTCTGTCCCACAGACCATGCTCAACGGTGTGTATATATTTTGCTCTCGGCTCTCCCGCTTTTCCCTCCAGAGACGTCATCAGCGCTGTCGATTCACCACAAACAAATGCGCCGGCTCCCTTGCTGATTTTCAGATCAAAATCAAACCCTGTATTGAGAATATTTTTTCCGAGGAAACCATATTCTCTCGCCTGGTTAATTGCCCTCTGCAGATTGGCCACAGCTAAGGGATACTCGTTTCTGACATAAATAAATCCCTGGCCAGAACCAATGGCAAACGCACCTATAATTATTCCTTCGATGACACTGTGGGGATCTCCTTCCATAACGCTTCTGTCCATGTAAGCGCCGGGGTCTCCTTCATCGCCATTGCAGATCACGTACTTAATGTCTCCATGCGCGCGTCTGCATGTCTGCCACTTTATCCCGGCGGGGAATCCTCCACCTCCACGGCCTCTCAGCCCTGAGGCAATGATTTCCTCAATGATCTCTTCCGGTTTCATTTTGGTGAGGGCCTTAAAAAGGCTGACGTAACCGCCCTTTGCGATGTATTCATCAATACTCTCAGGATTGATCATCCCGCAGTTTCTGGTTGCCAACTTCATCTGTTTCTTATAGAATTTGATATCCCCTATCTTTGGAACATCTGCCAGATCTTTCGGAACGGCACCCTTAAAATAGGGCTTCTTTTCATTCAGACAGATGAAGTCTTCCTCATCCATTCTGTAAGTGGGTTTGTTGCCATTCACGGCACCTTTTACAATCTGGTCGATAACTTCCGGTACCTTCTTGGCGGTCATCTTGCTATATGCCAGACGTGGTTTATTCGGTTGCACGACATCGATAAGGGGCTCTATGCAATCCATCCCCATAGCACCTGTTTTACTCAGGATGATGTCCAGCTTCCGTTTCTTTATTTCTTCAGCTAGGGCATCGTAAACAGCCTGTGCCCCCGATGCAATCCCACTCGTCCCCATCCCGACCATGATTTTCGTCTTTGACGGGATGATCGCTTCCAGCCCTCTTTTCGCTGCCTTGTTTAAATCTTCAAGTGTATTGATCTTACTCACTTTTCCACCCCTATTATTTATAATTTGTCAAAACCTTCGGAATTTGGTCCTGCGTTAAATTAGGATGAATGTTACCGCTTATCCGCGCGACAGGAGCCAGACTGCAACATCCGAGACATCTGACCTCTTCGAGGGTAAACTTTTTATCTTTCGTCGTTTCGCCACAAGAAAGCTTCAGATCTCTCTCCAGCCTGTCCATCAGATTGGCTGCCCCCTGAACGTGACATGCCGTCCCGGCGCATACCTCAATTAGGTTCCTGCCCCGAGGCTTGAGGCTGAAAGCATTGTAAAACGTTGCAATCTCATAAATCCTGGTAAGGGGCACCTCCATCTGCTTACTAATAGAGGAAAGTGCTTCCTTTGGTAGATATCTGAATTCTTCCTGGACATCCTGAAGGATGGCTATCATTGCCGTCTTATCGCCATCATATTTCTTTATGATGTCTTTAACCGATTTCTTTTTGGTCTTCGCTGTCTTCATACTTCAATCACCTTATCCCGTATAATTAACACCTTAACTTGTCATATCCGACCAGGATTTTGAATGCTTAATCCTCTCCAACACTTTATTGTATTCAAGCATTGCCATTCCCTTGAAAATCTTAATATCTTCCGGCTTAAGATGCCTGAATCGCCCCTGAGGCTTCAGATAGTCTTCCATGGGTCTGAGCTTCTTGGGCATCTCGATGGTCATTTTGTATTTCCCGTTTTCCACCTCGTACAGCGGGAACACACCCGTTTCAACAGCGAGACGGCCCATCTTGATACATGCATCCGACGGACACCGCCATCCTGTCGGGCAGACGGCAAGACAGTGAATAAAGGCAGGACCGTTCACTTTCCTTGCCTTTTTGACCTTGTTCATGAAGTCAAAAGGGTAGCTGTGGCAAGCCGTGGCCACATAGGGCACCCTGTGGGCCACCATGATCTCGGCCATGTTCTTCTTCCACGTAGTGTTTCCGACGCTTTCCTTGCCCGCGGGTCTCGTCGTTGTCGATGCCCCGTAGGGCGTTGCGCCGGAACGCTGAATGCCCGTGTTCATGTAGGCTTCATTGTCGTAGACGATATAGATCATGTTGTGACCGCGCTCCATGGCTCCGGAAATGGCCTGGAAACCGATGTCAAAGGACCCTCCGTCACCTCCGATGGAAACCACCTTTATATCCCTGTCCGCGATTTTTCCCTTTCTGCGGAGGACTTTTAAGGCGGACTCAACACCGGCACCCACCGAAGCGGAATTCGGAAACGCCACGTGCACCCACGGAAGCTTCCATGCCGTCGTCGGATAAGGGGTAGCCGTAACCTCCATACATCCCGTAGCACTGGTCACTACCGTATCTTTACCCAAAGCCTTTGCCATCAGGCGGATTGCTAATGCTTCACCGCAACCCTGGCAGGCGCGATGTCCTGAACTGTAATATTCCTCTTTATCAACCAGCTTTGGGGCAAACAAATCAAAATTTTCTATAATACTCTTCATGATTATCCCCTCACTCCATAAATTTCATATGCTCTTTCGGGTTTAGCCTTGGCTGCCTTCTTGAAGATTTTTATAAAGTCTTCGACCCGTACGTCGCGACCACCGAGGCCGATGATATCGTTCGTTATCACGGGACGATCCGGCTCATCATAAAGGACAGATTTCACTTCGGCACAGACAGGAGCTGCCGCACCCCCAGACATAACCGCCCGGTCTATAACAATCAGATTCTTGCATCCTTTCACTGCCTTTTTCAATTCATCCGCAGGAAATGGTCTGTAAAGCTTCAGGTCTATCAGTCCGGCCTTGAACCCTTCTTTGCGCAACTCATCAACGGCAACCTGCGCTGTTTCACCCATGGACCCCATGGTAAGCATGAGTACATCGGCATCATTCGCCTTATAAGACATGATGGGTTCATACTTGCGGCCGAACATCTTCTCCCACTCTTTCCATATTTCAAGGATGACCTTCTTCGAATTGATGAGCGCCTCATCATTGGCCTTTTTTGCCTCGTTATAGATATCCGGGAGCCCCAGAGTTCCCATGGAAACAATATTGTCCGGATGCAGGGCTGCGAAGGGTTTTCGCGGCGGGAGGAACTTGTCTACTTCCTCCTGATCCGGCATTATCATCGCCTCCACCACGTGGGTAAGCTGGAAACCGTCCAGATTTACAAGCACCGGCAGCATAACATCCGCATGCTCACCGATCTTGAAGGCCTGGATGCACATATCGACGGTTTCCTGGCCGTTCGACGCGAACATTGAAATCCAACCCAGATCCCTCACACACATGTAATCGCTGTGATCGTTCCAGATGTTGATAGGACCCGATATCGCCCTGTTGCCAAGGCACATGATAACAGGAAGCCTCATGGACGGCACGACCGGAACGATTTCATACATATACAGCAGTCCCTGTGAACTTGTCGCCGTAAAGACGCGGGCGCCCGCTGCCGACGCTCCCGTACAGGCGCTCAGCGCCGAATGCTCGGATTCCACAGCGATATATTCGCAGTCAAGATGCCCGTCGGCAACAATTTCTGCCAGGTGTTCAGGTATATGTGTGTTAGGCGTGATGGGATAAGCCGCAATCACATCGGGTCTGCATAAAGCGACCGCTTCTGCCGCGGCCAGAGCAATTTCCATTCCAATTCGTTTCGACATAACGTATCCCTCCTCAGTCCTCTACCATCTTTATGGCGCGCGGCCAGCATTCGTGGTAGCAAATGCCACAGCCCTTGCAGTAATTCAGATCTGCCATAAAGAACCCTTCCGCGTCTTCCGTTATGCACGCTTCAGGACAGAACAGATAGCAGACGCCGCACTTGATGCATTTCGTATTATCCCAGATAGGCTTCTGTGCCCTCCAGCCTCCGGTCAAATATGACCGTGAGCTTCCAGGTTTGAATATCATGAGCCCCGGATTTGTATCTTGCCAGGTTTCTGGCCACTTTTTCTCTGTCATATGATACCTCAACACTCATTCACTTATTAGTTAAATTTGACTTCGTCGTATGCCCGTTTCATGGCCGCCAGGTTCTTGTTGGCGATCCTGCCGAACCTATGATCCACCGGGCCTTTCACTGACTCAAGCGCAACAGCATTTGTACACTTGATCAGCGCCCCAAGCATGGTCGTATTCGTAATCGGAACGCCAAGCTCCTTCCACGCAATGGATGACCCATCGACTGTAGCAATCTTACCCTTGAATTTTGTGATTTCCGCAATTTCTTTTGCTGTTTTTGCTGTGTTAACAATGAGTACGCCTTCCGGTTTCAGTCCGTCGGCAACATTAACCATGCCGATGAGACTCTCATCAAGGACAACCACTACATCCGGATTGTAAATCTGAGATCTGACCTTTATGTGGTGATCATCGATCCGATTAAATGCTGCAACCGGCGCCCCTCTTCTCTCAGGTCCGAAACTCGGAAAACCTTGAGCATACTTACCCTCTCCGATGGCGGTCAATGCGAGTAATTCAACTGACGTTACCGCTCCCTGACCACCTCTTCCATGCCATCTGACTTCTATCATTGGAAAATCTCCCAGATTGGATTGATGTAGAAAATTGTTAAAGACGATGAACTAACGTTGAATAAAAATGACGTGCGGCTACCTATTACAAAATTCCGTCCCTGTCAAGTATTTTTTTGTCAAGGTATTTCTTTGGCTAAATTTCTGATAGAGGTTTTCAGAGACCTCTACGGTATTCCATGGACTTAGCCAGTGTCATCCTGTCCATGTATTTGAGATCACCGCCGACGGGTACACCGAGGGCGATCCTGGTTACCCTGATGCCCAAAGGTTTGACAGATTTGTTAATGAGAAGGGCCGTTGCTTCACCCTGGACGCTTGGATTTGTTGCCACAATTATCTCTTCCGCCCCGTTCTCCGCTATCCTTTTCAAAAGTTCCTGTAATCTCAGATGATCCGGCCCGATACCGTCCAGCGGTGAGAGTGCTCCATGGAGTACATGATAGGTTCCTCTGAAGCTCCCGCTTTCTTCTATCGCAATGAGAGACTCAGGCTCTTCGACAACACATATGAGGTTCTTGTCTCGTGAAGGGTCCATGCATATTTCACAGAGACCCCCCTCGGCGAGATTGAAGCACACGGAGCAGAAGCGTATCTTCTGCTTTACCTCCAATATGCTCTGTGCAAGTCTTCTTGCATCTTCCTCGGATGCACGCAGGATAAATGTGGCCAACCTCGTGGCTGTTTTTTCCCCTATGCCCGGTAATTTCCCGAGTTCTCCGATCAAACGTTTTATAGGAAGGGCGTAACCTGTCATCTTGAAACACGCTACATCAGACCGGGGATATTGAAGCCGCCGGTAATCTTAGACATCTCTGCCGTTGCCATTTCCTGGGCTTTGCGAATGCCTTCATTAACTGCCGCCATGATAAGGTCCTGAAGCATATCGACATCTTCCGGATTGACAACCTCTTTATCGATTTTAAGAGACAGGAGCTCAAATTTTCCGTTTACCACGACGGTTACCATGCCTCCTCCGGCTGTCGCTTCGACAGTCTTGGATTCCAGCTCCGCCTGGATGCTGGCTATTTTTTCCTGCATCTTCTTTGCCTGTTTCATGATGTTTCCAAAATTTTGTGTCAATTAAATACCTCCTATGTGGGAGCTCCAAGAACGCTCTATTCGCTATGGACGTCTTCGCAAGAAGACCCTCTTAACGTACCTTACGATTTTACAGAATCGTCATTACTGCCTCTGGTTGTAACTTCACGCACAACAGCACCATCAAAAACATCCAGAACCTTTTGCAGAAGCGGATGGTTGAGGGCATCCCGCCTTGTATCATTGTTCTTGTTGTTATTGGTGACACTATTGTGATTCTTATTATGCCGGCTGTACTGCTCCGTGTCCAAAGATTCAATTATGACGGTAACATCATCGCCAAAGTACGCTTTCGATATCTCCGTAAGGCGTTCCTTCTGAGCCTTTTCTGTTATGTCATCTAAAAAAATATAATCTTTGTGGAAGCCGATGCTGAGACGCCTGTTTTCGTATCCGAGAAATACGCCGGCCTCAATCTTGGAAAACAGCGGGTAACTCTGTTTTTTTACAAAGCCCTTTAAGTCTTCCCAGATATCCTCCATGATTTTACCTTCGACGGCATCATATCCACTGTGGACTTCGTCGGCCATTCCCGGCTGAGCAACCTTGAAGAGTTCCTGTTCTTGGGAAGGAACTGCGTTCGGTTCCCTTGACTCGTACGTAGACGGCTTAACCTGAACAGTCCCTCCTGAAGTCAGTCTCTTTTCCAGGCCTTCCATGCGGGAAAGCCATTTATCGATTGGTATCATGGGCTCCAGATAGGCCATTCTGACGAGGATCGTCTCAAGGTTTATGCGCGGATTCTGACTTCTTTTTACATTTTCCTCTTCTGCCATCAATATATCCAATAGGCGCTGTATGGTCTCCTGCGAAACGCCTTCCGTCTGCATAGTAAGGCTGGCCACATCTTCATCTCCCAGATCCAAGGGGTCGTGATCTTTTCCAACAATCTTGGTGAGCAGTAAATTCCGGAAATGACCGATGAGCATCTGATAAAAGTATTTCATATCAAGGCCGGCATAATAACCTTCTTCAATGATCTTTAAGCAAAGGCCGGCATTTCTTTCAAACACTGCTTTGGACAGCCGGAAAAGAAAACGTCTGTCCGTCAGCCCCAGTATCTCCTCCACATCCTGATCCCGGATTTCGAAACCTGCATACGATATTATCTGGTCCAAGATGCTCTGCGCGTCTCTCAGACTCCCATCGCCGGCTTCGGCAACCCATGTCAGGCCCTTCTCACTTATTTGAACACCTTCCTTTTTGGATATTCGTCGCAGGCTATCCTTCATCTGTTTCAGCGATATCCTTCTGAATTCAAAGCACTGGCATCGGGATAGTATGGTCGCCGGTATTTTTTGGATCTCCGTCGTGGCAAAGACGAATATTACGTGCGCTGGCGGCTCTTCCAGGGTCTTTAAAAGGGCGTTGAATGCCTCCCTAGTCAACATATGCACTTCATCAATTATGTAAAGCTTGTAGCGAGATGACAGCGGAGAAAATTTGACATTCTCCCTGAGTTCCCTTATCTCATCTATGCCTCTGTTAGATGCACCGTCAATCTCACGGACATCCATGGCTATGCCTTCCGTGATCTCCCGGCAATTGGTACATTCATTACACGGTGTTTCTGCAGGTCCTTTTTCACAATTCAGGGCTTTGGCCAATATCCGTGCTACTGTTGTCTTCCCCACGCCGCGGGGCCCGCTAAAAATGAAGGCGTGGGCTATGCGACCCTGATGAATGGCATTCCTGAGGGTCTTCACCGCATGGTCTTGCCCCACTACCTCGTCAAAGTTTTGAGGTCTGCACTTTCTGGCTAGAACAAGGTATTCCACTCGCTGCTCCTCACAGGCGGGAACTTACGATTAAACCTGAGGCCCTTCGACTCGCCTCTCTTGCTCAGGGTCAATTCGACTAAGGCCTTTCCCCGCGGTCTGGACTTGGAAAAGGCCAAGTACCGTTAGATTAATACCAAGACCCTTCGACACATTTCATTCGCTCAGGGTCAATTCGACTAAGGCCTTTTCCCGCGGTGTTGCCTTGGAAAAGGCCAAGTCTCATTGAGATAGCCAGGCTTACCCGCAGCACACGTCGGCAATTGCTACCGTTGCTTCCTTCCGGACCTGGCGGGGTTTACAACCCTTCGTTGCACGGGACCCGGCTATCATATCTCTGATAACTATGGCGGTCTTACAAATGGCTTGCACTCAAACCTTCCGCCAACATAATTCTCTAAAACTGACTGGCGGAGAGAGGGGGATTCGAACCCCCGGTACACCTTTGTGGGTATACACACGATTTCCAGTCGTGCCCCTTCGGCCTCTCGGGCATCTCTCCATCTACTCAAGAATCAGTTTTCGGCTTCTGGCGGAGAGAGGGGGATTCGAACCCCCGTGAGAGCTTTTGGCCCTCAAATCGATTTCGAGTCGATCCCGTTACGACCACTTCGGTATCTCTCCGCAGGATTCATTATGATTCCGAATCGGTTTTTGATGTTATCCTCTTCTCATGAAAAAATCTACTCAAAATTTCGGCGCAGGCATCACTCTTTACACCACCGGTTACTTCCACGGTATGATTCAATCTCTTATCGTGAAGGAGCCTGTAAAGGGAAACAACGCCACCGCTCTTGGGATCATCTGCGCCGAATACGACTCTCTGTATCCGCGCCTGTACGATTGCCCCTGCACACATGATACATGGTTCCAGTGTCACGTACAGTGTAGTATCAATGAGGCGGTAATTATCCAGCTTCCTTGCTGCCTCGCGAATAGCAAGGATTTCTGCATGAGCAGAAGGATCATTCATCGAAACACATCTGTTGTGCGACGCTGATAATATCTCGCCGCCAAGCGTTATCACAGCGCCTACAGGAACCTCCCCTTTTTGAAAGGCCAGGGATGCTTGTTCAAGGGCGAGGGTCATAAATTTTTCATCAATAGAATCCATGTACCACCTGTCGTGACAGGGTCACGCAAGACAACTCTTGCACTTTAACAAATTGTTGATTTTTATATGCTCATTGGCGTATTATCCGGACAAGAAAAGGTTGTCCCTCCATGACGTCAAAAAAAATATTGATCATATCCATACTGATATCTCTTACCAGTCACGTAGCCATGTTATGTGTCACAGGCTTTATAGACTTTCGCGGAAAAGCCCGCAAGGATGATGTTTTAATCGTCACCTTGAAAGAACCGGCGGCAAATAAGGAGAAAATCGCAGAAGAAGAAAAGGCTAACAAGCCCTTTCATCAGGTTGAAGAAGAACTCCGCAGCCGCCGCGTAAAAAAAGAAGAGACCGTTGACCTCGGCAGCATTGACATCAAATATATATTTTACCTTAAAAGGATAAAGAAAAAAATCGAAGACATTTGGATATATCCCCAGGCTGCCTTTGAACGGGAAGAAGAAGGGATCGCTGTGGTTAAATTCTCAATAGGCGAAGGTGGAGACATCACATCAAGTCTAATCATTGAATCATCGGGATACAATTACCTCGACCAGGGGGCTCTTGATGTTATCAGATCAGCTGCCCCTTATGACCCCTTGCCCCGTGAGTTCAACATTTCACAATTGAACATTGTGGCAAGATTCCAATACAAACTCGTCGAATAGAACAATGGCAGGGTACTCCCAGTTACGTCATACTTCAGAATTTATTTCCATCAGGACGCGATCCAGCTCGAGGAGCTGATCTCTGATCTCTGTCTGTTCCATCCACGGCTTTGACTCCAGCTGAGATCTTCTTTCCCTAAGCTGCGCAAACCTGACGCCGATATTTTCAATTATGTAATTCCAGTCAATCGAGGGGACCGCTTTCTCCGGATACTCCACCCGCTTAAGTACACGCCCCGGCTCCAGGGTAGTTTCTTCCAGATATTGAGGTATCATCACTTTGAAGCCGAATCGTTCCTTAATCAGGCCTGCAAGCACCTGCTGGGCTCCATATTCCCCATGTACGAGGAAGACCTGCATATCCCGGCTTCGAAAATGTCCCAACCAGTCGAGAATCTGACTTTGACCGGCATGGGCGGAAAATCCATTTATCGTAAAGACCTTGGCCCTTACGGCAATTTCCTCGTTAAAGAGACGAATTTTCTTCGCGCCGTCCACGATCTTACGACCCGTCGTTCCCTGGGCCTGAAAACCGACAAACACAATACTGGCCCCTTCCCGCCATATGTTGTGTCGCAGATGGTGTTTTATCCTCCCTGCATCGGCCATGCCGCTGGCGGAAATGACAATCGCCGGTCCTGAGAGGTTGTTTATGGCCATAGACTCCTCCGTCGTGGGAGTAAAATGTAATTGCGGCAGATATAAGGGATCCTCCCCTTTCTTTATCAATGCCCTGGTCTCATCATCGAGGTAAGCTGTGTGGCGACGGAAGATCTCCGTAGCCTGGATCGCCAAAGGACTATCCAGGTAGACGGGCATATCTGGGGGAAGCCTCCCATCCTTGGACAGAAGATACAGGCAATACATCATTTCCTGGGTTCTCTCCACAGCGAAGGCAGGGATAATCACCTTCTCTCTGTTGCCGTAACTATAAGCTATGGCCTCTGCCAGTTCGTTCAGGCTGTCATCCTCGTTCTTATGATTGCGGTCGCCATACGTTGACTCCAAGAAGAGGAAATCGGCAGTATCTACAACACTCGGATCTTCCATGAGCAACTGGGCGGGGCGGCCTATATCGCCGGAAAAGACCAGCTTGACAGTCGCGCCATTTTCTTCAAGCGAAAGTTCGATCATCGAAGCGCCGAGGATGTGGCCTGCGTCTTTGAAAGTTACTTTGAGGCCCGCGTAGGGTTCAAGAACTTCGCCGTACGAAACCACATTGAACATTGGAAATACCGCCTCCGCATCCTTCTGTGTATACAGAGGCTTGATTTTTTCTTCTCCTGAGCGGAGATGCTTCTTGCTTTTCCACTGCGCCTCCATCTCCTGGATATGGGCGCTGTCGAGAAGCAGTATCTTCAGTAGATCCCTCGTTGGCGGTGTCGTATAAATCTTTCCTTTGAATCCTTTCTTAATAATCCGCGGCAGAAGGCCGGAATGGTCTATGTGGGCATGGGTGATGAGAAAAAAATCTATGTCAGCAGGCTGATAAATATCAACATCCCAGTTCTTTTTCTCAATCTCCGCATTCCCCTGATGCATCCCGCAGTCAACAGCGAACCGATGGCCATGCGTTTCAATAATGTAGCAGGAACCGGTTACCGTCCTTGCCGCTCCCATGAATTTTATTTTCATAAATATGGTCCTCAAAAAGTTCCCATAATTTTCACAACCTGGACGGTCATAAAAGCCTTTCTCCAACGTGTGCATTCCGTGTATTAGACCCATGCTCTCCACCGGTTTTCCCATCACCTTGGAAATCCTCAGGCAGCATATCAACCGATGCGAATCTGGCTTCCTATAATAGAATCAGTCCCGTCCACGTCACCTTGTTCTTAATAGGGAAGGTCAGGGGCAAGCCTGCCTTTTCCGCGGTAGCTATTACATCGATTCCCATGGCTTCCATGGAAGGCCTGGCCTTAAAGGGAACCCGGCATGATGTGCCACCCTGTGCCGCTATACACTCGTCGCACAAGCGGCAGCAGCCTCCAATAAACCCGGCGGCAAAACGAAACCCGGCGGTAAACGCCTCTCTCTCACCCAAATTAACCAACTCGTGAAGTTTCCTGGCAGGAATGAATACCTCTCCTGCGGGAGCATTCGCGTATGTTTCGTGGAGTTCGGCGGAGACCTGGAGAAGGATGGCTTGCTTATAGTTCCTAAGAGCTTCGCGAAATTCCGCCACAGACGGTACATAGGGAGGACACATGAGGTTTTTGTTGTAACTGTCACATACGGGTACACGACACTTCAGGCGAACCCTTTCGTCAACGATGATGTCAGCAATATTTGCCAGTACCACAGCCGAAGCCCCTCGCTCCTTGAGAAGTGAGATGATGTTATCCAGAACTTTCTTATGTTTCATCATTGGCATCTATCCTTGGGTAACGTCGACAACATAGCTGGCATTGGTCAGTCTCTGACTTCCTTTATCCGTTACGACAAATGTATCTTCAACGCCGACAACCCCCTCCCCCGGAAAGTTAAACTTCGGTTCGATGGCGATGACCATGCCGGAAGCGAGGAGCGCTTTTCCTCCTTTCGCGATCACCGGATATTCGTCCAACTCCACGCCGACTCCATGTCCACAGAATCCCAGACGCCGATTTCCATAACCCAGGAAATGTTCACCCAGGTGGCGGGATTCAGCCCTGCGCTGTGCCTCTAAAAACAGCTCGCCAACTGCGATACCGGGTTGAATCATTTTCCCCAATTTATAGTGGATCTCCAAGGACACCTTGTAGGCATCATCCAATTTATTGGGTAGAGGACCGAGGCTCAGTGTGCGCGTTTGATCCACGCAGTACCCGTACATACTTGCCAGGAGATCAAAAATGACCGGCTCTTGCCTCCTGATAGTTCTCCATCCCGAACCTTGCGGGAAGGCATTGGAGAGCCCATGTCCCCCGGTCGTGCTGTCTACGAAGTTCAGATCGGCTGCGTCAGGACCGGATATTAGATGACCCCAGTAAACCTCCTGATTGAAAGCCCTCGTGCGGACGTAACCCTGATGACCGCGCGTTCGAGCCGCCGCCTCAACCGTGGCGGCAAGCTCTATATCCATTAGCCCTTCCTTAAGATTGTTCCGGCAAGTGGTAACCATGAAGTCCGAAAGGATTGCCACTTCCTTCATGAGCCCTATCTCGTAGTCAGATTTCACGGCCCTGATAGCTTGAATGGAAGGCCAGATGTCAACAATCTCTGCCGGCTTTATAATATCCAGATACCGAAGATAAAGGCTGACCGGCAACACATCAAGCTCCATCCCGAGCCTTTTTATTTGCGAATAGCCATGGTGAGCAAGCAGTCCCGGCAATTCTCTGAGGCCGCCAACAGGTATGATGATATCCAGATGAGACTCATTCCTGATACTGTCCGCGTTCCTGCGCACAAAAAAAAGAGGCTCCCCGGAAGGCGGTATAAACAGATACCCATGCGACACAGTTCCCGTGAAATAAAAAATATCCGCATTCTGAACAATCAGGGCACCGTTTATCTCCCCTGATTCCATGCGTCTCTGCAGCGCTCTGATACGCCTGTTGAGCTCTTCCTTCGGGGTCTTCTTCATCAGCCTGCATCCCTCTCCGATGACCTTGCAGTTCCGCCTTCTAGGCTAGTACTCTATACCGGCCCTTTCCTTCAACCCCGTCGAGTAATGATGTTTAATCTCGTTTACCTCGCTAACCGTATCGGCGATCTCTATAATTTCCGGAGGAGCATATCTTCCTGTCATGACCACGTCCACATTTGTTGCTCTCCCTTTTATCATTTCCACAACGTCCTTTACGGAAACCAGTCCAAAGTCGAGGGCAACATTTATTTCATCCAGAATAACCATGTTATATTCGCCGGAAGACAGGGATTTCCTGGCAAGGTTTAACCCCTGTTGCGCTAAATCGATATCAACAGGGGCCGGGTTTCCCCTCATCACAAAACTGTCGAGACCGCATGGGCAAATGGTTATGGCGGGAAGAAATTTCTCGCAAGCTATCACCTCACCATATTTCTTTCCCTTCATGAATTGAATTACCAACACCTTCAACCCGTGCCCCACTGCCCGCAGTGCCTGCCCCATGGCGGCCGTTGTCTTACCCTTGCCGTTCCCTGTATAGACGAAAACCAGCCCCTTGTTATATTTCGCCAGTGTTTCCTCCAATAAGCCAGACATATTAATTTTCCTCCCGCGTTAAGACCGATACGATAAAACGGATCCTTCGCTAAATTATGTTTTAAGAAGAATCCTGATCTGATATAACATATCAAAGATGGCCGGATAAGTAGCATATTCAACAGATTCTTACAATTCATTTAAATGACAAACGCAAAGTCATATTGATCAAATGCAGCTCTCAAGAGAACGGATTACCGCATGAAAGTCGCGCAAGAAAATTACCCTGAAAAATTATCGGCAAGCCCGATCGTTCAGGCGAAAAATCTGACCAAGATATTCGGTGACCTCGTAGCCGTCGATAATATTTCTTTCAAGGTATATCCGGGAGAATGTTTCGGGATCCTGGGACCCAATGGCGCCGGGAAAACCTCAACCATCCGGATGATCTACGGCCTCTCACCGATGACGAGCGGCGTCCTCGAAGTCTTCGGTCTTGATGTCACAAAAAACGCGCGTGCCATAAAGTCCAGACTCGGCGTGTGTCACCAGGAGAATAATTTAGATCCCGACCTTACGGTAAAACAGAATTTAGAGATTTTTTCCCGATACTTCAACATGTCACCACAAGCAGCGCAGGTACAGGCCGAGAGCCTCCTTAAGTTTATGGCCCTTGAGCACCGCAAAGATGCAAGGGTTACGGAACTGTCCGGTGGTATGATGCGCCGTCTGGTTCTCGCCAGAGCACTGCTGAATGCGCCGGAACTCTTAATTCTGGATGAACCAACGACGGGCCTTGATCCCCAGTCCCGCCATCAGGTGTGGGAGCGTTTGGGAGAGCTCAAGGCAAAGGGGCTTTCAATTTTGATTTCCACCCATAATATGGACGAAGCGTCCCGGCTTTGCGATCGGTTAATGATCATGGACCATGGAGGCATACTGGTAGAGGGGAAACCTTTCGAACTCATCAGGCAATATGTAGGTCACGATATCATAGAAGTACTTGAGCCGAGCCAAACGCTGCGGGCGTTCGTCCAATCCAGGAATATGGAACATGAGGATCTGGGTCATCGGTTGATCATAAATACCGGTGATGGAAATGCCCTGTTCCGTGAGATCAGCAACGAATATTGCAAGGAAGGATGCATCATGCGCATGGCAACCCTGGAAGACGTCTTCCTGAAATTAACAGGCAGGGAGCTAAGGGAATGAGAAAAATTTTACCGCTCCATCTATCCATGCGCTTCTTGCGGGTCTGGGAGAGAAATCTGCTTGTTTACCGGCAGAACTGGAAGATCAGTTTCATTCCCCCCTTGCTCGAACCTTTCTTCTATTTAGTTGCCTTCGGAGTGGGCTTGAGTGCTCTCGTTGGAAATGTTAATTACCAGGGCTCCGAAATATCGTACATGCTTTTCATTGCGCCGGCCCTTCTTGCTATCAATATCATGAACAACGCCTTCTTTGAGAGCACCTATGCCTCCTTTGTGCGCATGTATTATCAGAAAACATTTGACGCCATGATGGCAACGCCGCTTACACTTGAAGAAATTATTACCGGGGAAATCGTCTGGGGAGCCACCAAATCGGTGATCGCTACATCAATTATGCTCGGGGTTATCAGTTTATTTGGCCTCATCCGTTACCCTGAAGGCCTCTTGATTATCCCGCTGGCTGTTATCGGGGGCATTGCCTTCGGTTCAATCGGAATGATCTTTACGGCAATTGTACCTAACATAGAGCTGTTCAACCTGCCCGTATTTCTATTCATCACCCCCATGTTTCTCTTCAGCGGGACATTCTTCCCCATCGAGAATCTGCCCGCTTGGGCTCAACACATCGCCATTCTCCTGCCATTGACGCACTTGGTAAATCTTACCAGGTCGCTAAGTCTCGGCATCATCGATAGATCCCTGCTGCCGGGGTTTTGCTATTTTGTCATCTCCTGCATCGTTTTTTTTCCGCTGGCAATCCACAAAATGCACCGGCGCTTGATCAAATAATATTCTGGAATAGGATTTTAAGAAGATAGAGACATGCGGCGGCATGTCTCTATCTTTAGGGGAGGTTTAGTGTGCAGACTCGATATACTCGACGGTCTTTTCCGCAAGTGTTTTCATGACATATTCAAACTTATCCGCGTCTCTATCGAGCAGGGTCATCCTGAAACCCGGTACGGAGGTAAAGAAAGAAGTTAGCGGAACGACGCAAATCCCCGTGGAACCTAAAAGGTAATAAACAAAGCGTTTGTCAAACTCTATTCTTTCAGACACCAGTTTTTCAACATATTGCCTGATCTCCGGCTGTTTGATAGGCAGCGTCTGCCTGTCATTAAGCGACGCCTCGTTAAAAACCACCGACATATAGAAGGCGCCGTTGCTCCGGTTCACGATGAGATAGGGGACGTCCTTGAGACTATTATAGGCTATGTTGGAGAGTCTTTCGTAGTGTCGGATACGAGATTCCTGGTATTTCTTATACTCCGGATGGGTAATGATTTTTGGAATCGCCATCTGCGGAAGTGTGGTCGAACAAACCTCGGACATCTTCTGATTCACTATAGTGTTGAAGTACCTCTCGAATTTCTCGTCCTTATGTACATTGTATACCTCCATCCAGCCGCACCGCGAACCGGGCCAGGGAAATTCCTTGGAGATGCCCTTCATGCTGATGCCGGGCACGTCTTCGATAATATCAGACAGGCTTACCGTTGATTTTCCGTTGTACACAATGTTGATGTACGTTTCATCGAAAATAAGGAAGAGGTCATACTCCCTGGCAATCTTAACGATCTGCTGCAGTGTCTCGGGGGAATGGACAAAGCCCGTAGGATTGTCCGGATTTATAACCAGAATTCCGACGATCGATTTATAGCTTCTCACCTTCTGCTCGAGTTCGCGGATGTCAGGAGCCCAGTCCCGATAGGGATTCATCCTGTACGTATTAGGCGGAAATGAGGCATGGAGCACTTCCGCCAGCAGATGTGTAGAATAAGTAGGTTCAGGCATGATGATCCTTGCATCAACCCGTATGGCACTGTATGCCCGTGCAATTGCATCACCCAGACCGTTGAAAAAAATTATATCTTCAGGTGTTATCTGCACGTGGCCCATCTTGTTTACCCGATCCGCCAGGAACTCACGGGTTTCATCAACACCCTTGGTGGGACAATAGCCGTAAGAAAGGTCATTCCTTAGAATTTCAATGAGCACCTCTTTCATCCATTCAGGTATTTTTTCACCTTTATTAATGGGGTCGCCAATATTCTCCCAGGTTACCTCTATGCCATATTCTTTCAGTTTATTGGCCACGATTACAATCTGCCGTATTTCATAAACCAGACCACTGCCGTCTTTAGCAATATCAAACCTCATAAACACCTCAATTCATTTCAAAAGATTCTAAATCTTAGTATAATATAATTAATACAAAATTTCCAATATTTTTTGATGCTAAGACTTTTGAAATTTATCATTCCAGTTCGGAGATGATGCCCATCTTGACGTAAATGGGACGAACTTTTTTTCTTATGTGTGGGAGTTTCATGATAAAGAAGAGCGAGCCGATTATGCAGGATAATCCGCTCAAAATGAGGGTGTTGGGGGCGCCGATCCAGGACGCCAGTGCACCTGCGAAGAGGTTTCCAATTGGCGCCATGCCGATAATGGCCGTCGTATAAATACTCATCAGACGGCCACGCTTATCCTCTTCCACAATGCTCTGGAGAATTGTGTTGCTCGATGCTATCTGTACAATCATCCCGAATCCGGTAAGAAACATCATGGACAGCGAAACAATGAGAATTTTTGATAGGGAAAAGGCGATGATCCCCATACCGAAAATAACGGAAGCATATGCAATGAGTCGTCCCAGCCCCAGAATCGTCTGCCGCGATGCGAGATAGACGGAGCCTGTGAGGGCGCCGATACCCGATGCCGCCATGAGAAATCCCAGCGTGTGAGGTCCGCCGTGGAGAATATCTTTCGCAAAAACGGGCATGAGGACAGCGTATGACATGCCCATGAAGCTCATCAATCCAAGCTGAAGAAGGATGTAACGGATCGGTGCAAATCCAAAGGCATAGGAATAACCCTCTTTCAAATCCTGCCACAGACGAGATGCGTGCGCCGCCTTTTTTCTTTTCTGAACCTTTATCGCAAGCAGAGCTATAATTATGCCGACATAGCTCAGCCCATTAATGAGAAAGCAGATGCCTTCGCCCAAAAACCCGATCAATATTCCTGCAATGGCCGGTCCAATGAGCCGCGCACCGTTGAACATAAAAGAATTCAGAGCAATCGCATTTCCGAGGTCCTCCGCTTTATCTACTATTTGCACTATGAAGGACTGACGGGTGGGCATATCAAATGCATTGATCACACCAATGAAGATACTCAGAGCAATAATCTGCCAGACATGTATCGTACCGGTGAGGGCAAGAAAGGCAAGGGTCAAGGCCTGGATCATGGAAAGCGTCTGAGTAGCAACCAGCATGCGATGGCGATTCCATCTGTCCGCATATACACCGGCAATAGATGCGAAAAGAAAGACGGGGATTTGACTGGAAAAACTGACTAGACCAAGTAGTAATGCCGAATTGGTGAGCCGGTAGACCAGCCAGCTCATGGCAATCTGCTGCATCCACGTTCCGACGAGGGAGATGCTTTGACCGCCAAAGAAGAGCCGGTAATTTCTATGGTGCAACGCCCTAAGAATGAACTTAGCGGTGATCTCGTTGCTTGATCCGGATGCTTTCATAGAATTAGATACATTACTCTACTTTGAATCTTGGATGCACTAATTATACACTCTGAGACCTTTGCAAAATTGTATAAACCCAGCAATTATGTCATTCCGGCGAAAGCCGGAATCCAGTATTGATTTCATGGTTCCCCGCTTGCGCGAGGACAGCGCCTAGATTCCATGTCAAGCCCGGAATGACGAATAGGGGAGTTATGCAAAGGTTTTAGCCTTATAAAGCATTGCGCCTGCCACGCGTGGATTCGGAAATATTTTTCTCAGCGGTGTCTCCAGGAAAGAAGCTAAACGTCCTATCAGTTTCACGGGGTGGGGAAGGCACGGCGGATCGCCCACGATGAAGTCCAGAAGTATGGCGGCAAGAATCTGATATTCCAGTCTCATGTAAAATTTTCAGGCCCGGAGATTTGAAATTTAAGAATGTCTCTCAGTCCCCCCGTTAAATCAGTACACAATGCCCATCAAAGCCAAAGCTGCGATGGCTGGGATAATCTCTGTGATCTCGCAACCGGCTCCCAAGGTATCACCCGTATATCCACCAATCTTGCGAAAACAGTAAACTGAAAACAGAGCCGCCATCAGAAGCGCAGAAAAACTTGCTGCGAGGCCCATCCAGTGTCCCGTAAGCCATCCTGCGGCAAGGAGAAACGCCGATGTCCAAAGGACGTTTAGCCATGACTTTCCAACCCCGAAGGCAGTCGCCAGGCCGCCTTCGCGTCTGACATATGGAAGAGCCGTCATCATCACAACGAAAGAGCACCGCCCCGCCAGAGGCATGAGGACAATGATCCCGGGACGGAGAGGCGGGAAGAGTGAGATTAAGACAGAGACCTTCAGTACAATTACAAACACCACACCGAGAACGCCCATGACGCCTGTCCGGCTGTCTCTCATGATTTCAAGAACCCGCTCACGCGGACGGGCGCTGAAAAAACCATCCGCCGTATCCGCCAGGCCATCCATGTGTAACCCCCCCGATATGCCTGTCATGGCAATCACGGTCATCACGCTTGCCGGCAGCGGGGGAAATATGAAGCCCATGACATGATCAAAAGCCGCTATGATAATGCCGATGAGCAAACCAACGACGGGGAAGAACGGCATACATTTCTCGAGTTCCTTTTCTCCACCGGTGAAACTCTTTGGAAATGGGATGACTGTCAAAAACTGGATGGCTGCCAATAAGGGTTTCATTTATCCGCCTTCGATACTGCCGCTTCCTCAAAAGTGGCTACGTCCGTAAGAATCCGAACGGCGGCCTCCACAAGATTCATGGATAAGGCCGCGCCTGTTCCTTCGCCAAGCCTCATATCCAGATCCAGGAGAGGTTTTTTCCCCAGGCAATCGAGGGCTATCTGATGCCCCCTCTCCATGCTGCGATGGGAAGCGATCATGTATTCCCGGGCAGCGGGAGCTAAACGAGCGGCTATGAGTGCGCCGGCAGTGGAGATGAATCCATCCACGAGCACGGGCTTTCTCATGTAGGCAGCGCCCAGGATTAAGCCGGCTATCCCGCCGATCTCAAATCCCCCAACTTTTGCGAGGACATCAAGGGCGTCGCCTGGGTCGGGCCTGTTCATCTCCAGGGCCTGTTCGATCATCGCATTTTTATGCACAAGCTGTGCATCATCAATGCCTGTACCACGGCCTACAATCTCGGTAAGCGGTGACCCGCTGAATACGGCAATGACAGCGGCACTGGGCGAAGTGTTGCCGATCCCCATATCACCCGTACCGAAGATATCAGTCGATGGCCCCAGTTCCAGGGCCACCTCAATTCCACCTTCCAGGGAGCGAACGGCCTCATTCCGGGACATGGCCGGTCCGGTGGCCATATTCCTTGTTCCCGCTCCCGTCCGTTTGGAAATGATCTTCCCCGATTTGACGAGCTCACCCAAGTCACCGGCCACACCCATATCGACAACCACAACCTGCGCACCGACAAGCTTCGCCAGGGCATTGATACCTGCGCCGCCCCGTACAAAGTTATACACCATTTGGACCGTTACTTCCTGCGGATATTTGCTTACCCCCGACGCAGCGATGCCATGATCACCTGCCATGATGACCACAGTCTTGCGGCCTACGGGCGGCTTTATGGAACCCGTCATCCCCGCTAATTCTTCGGCCAGGTCCATCAATCTGCCGAGCGCCCAGTGCGGCATAGTGAGCTGTTCAAGCCTTGTCCTCGCTTGGGCACGGGCATCCGCGTCCTGGGGGACTATCTTTTTAATCGTCGATTCCAGTAAGTTCATAAGATTTTCTCTCCCTTAATATAGAGGGGAATGCCGCTTATCATGAAAATGAAAACATCTGCGTGACCCGCCATAATCTGATTGCACCGCCCTGCTAGGTCCCGGAACAGCCGGGAGACGGGATTTTCGGGCACGATGCCCATCCCCACTTCATTGGTCACAAAAATAACCGTGCCGGTAAGGTCGCTACAGACTCCAACGACATCCTCACACTTTGTGCCAATCACCTCTTCATCGAGATATCTCTTTTCTTGCTCCGCTTCATACATGAGATTGTTGACCCATAAGGTGAGGCAGTCAACGAGGGTCACCTGGCTTCCCTTTGACCTCCGCAGGGCGCCGGCAAGGTCTTTCACCTCTTCGATAGTTTGCCAGGATGCTGATTGACGGGCTTCTTTGTGCTTGCGTATGCGATCATCCATTTCCTTATCGATGACAGGACAGGTTGCTATATACGTCCGGGTGCCGGAAATAGATTCGGCAACACGCTGGGCGTACGTGCTTTTGCCGCTCCTGCTGCCCCCTGTTATGAGAATGATCTTTGCCATACAAACCGACCTCTTACTCCACCTGTCCGCATTCATTCAGTCCCGATACAGCGATCACGATACCGCTCACCGATATCCCCGTGTCTCAGAAACAATAATTTTCGTGCCATACGATAATAAAAAATCCACGAACCATTTTATTGATCCGTGGATGCCGTTTTTCATCTCCGGTGCTTTCAGCTTTGGCTGCACCGCGCACAGGCCAAATCTATCTTCGGTCTGCAGACAGGTCTTCTGACTTCCGGCTCTTTCTACTTGCCGCGCCTTCCCATCCTTGAGAGGAAAGTGGCTGATGCGGTTTTCGTCCCCGGTTACAGCGGCGGGCCCGTGGCGGATTTTCACCGCCTTCCCTCACGTCCTTGCAGATTATCCATGTTGGAGTGATGCGTAACACAGGTACGCGGAAGTTGTCAAGAGAATCAATCCCACGGTTGTACCTTTATGGACGGGGACTGACACATAACTGTTTTTCTTAATTTCGGGTAATCCATGTATCGTTATTTGGATACAGCAATCATCGGTCTATTGGCTCTTCCCCACTCATCCATAAACTCATCATAGGTAATTGATATTTCACGGCCATAGCCGGGGTCAGCAAGTACGACTGACTTATATACATCGTCATACCCTATTATTACTGCCATGTGCCGTGTACCTTCCCATTTCCCGGGTGCAATACGCCCACATATTACGGGAATGCCTTTATCAATATAACTTTTTACGGCTTCAAGATCGCCCTCTTCATGGTAATCAACATTAAGTCCCGCCCTGCTCATGAAGCGGGCTACCGTTCTCGGATCGAGTCCTTCTCCTTCCCTGACGGTACTTCTCCTCCGCGCATTTAAATTTTTGTAAATCGCATCCTGATCAACATCGAAGCCGTAGTATTTAAAAACCATTTCCATGCTGGCAAAGGCACACCAATTGAACTTCTGTAAGACCAGGGGAAAATTCTGCAACTTCTGTTGCGTTCTTGAAGTTATCCTGCCCCATTCTTTTTTCTGTTGCGGTTGTGGTGCTGTAACCTTTTCCCCGGGCACTTCCAGTTTCACGCCAGGGACTTCTTCCCTTGGCGCCGAATCTTCCACCTTCAGCCGTTTAGTCTCCTTGACCCCTTCCGGTTGATCATCCGAGAAGTGCAGTACCCCTTCTTTATCAACCCATCTGTACACCTCAGCAGAGTGAACGGGCAATGATATACTTAGAACCAGAAGAATAATTATCGCTACTTTAAATTCGGCTCTTCTCTTAATTCCTGGCATCACTCCCAGACACCTCTTAACAATAATCGGCTCTTTTGGTAATTTGCTTTAGAACGCCAAATCAAGTAGAATGAGACAAAGGGGTTCAATCCGGAAATATGAACCAACACTCCGGGGTACAGGAAGTTTCCTGAATATGACTTTTCGCACAAGCAACGAAATACATCCATATCACATAGGCCATCCGTTGACAGTCAAGGAATCTTCGGACGAGCAAATCGAGGCCGTCTGCTCGAAAATATTGCAGGAAACGGAAACAGAAAAAAAGAAAGAGTCAATCATTTGTAAAAACTGTAGAAACGAGATCACAACTGTTGAATATAGCATTGCCGCAAGCGGTCAACACGCACATATATTTACGAATCCTCTTGGAATAACATTCCATATCGGCTGCTTTTCCAGGGCATGGGGATGTTTCATCTACGGCATCCCCACATACGAGGCTACGTGGTTTACGGGATTCACCTGGTGCATCGCTGTGTGTGCAAATTGCTTCACCCACCTGGGCTGGCATTACCAGTCCGGCAGGGAAAGTTTTTACGGTCTGATCATGGCCAATCTCGTGAAAGATGTCAAAATCCACTGAAGGCTCAGATATATGAGCCCTCAAAGCGGCAACGCTGCGTGCCACAACCATTCACCACTGCATAAGCCACATAGCCGCCTACGACGTCCGCCTGAAGATTCGGGCGTCCACGACAAGGGCACCCTGTTCATAGATAAGCACGGGGTTCAGATCAATCTGATCAATTTCTGGATTATCAATTGCCAGTTTAGACACACCCTTCATGACTTCTATCAGCTTCTTAAAGTCTTTCGGGCGGTGGCCCCGGACACCGGCGAGCAGCGGATACCCGGTGATGGCCTGGATCGTCTGCCGCAATTCCTCCTCCGAGGCAGGGAGCAGGCAGAACTGCACATCCCTGTAAATTTCAGTAAAAATCCCCCCCAGGCCGAACATCAGGATAGGCCCGTACTGAGGATCGGTGAAAACTCCCACAATAACTTCCAGCCCGCCCGCTTCAGCCATGGGCGATACGGTTACCCCTTCGACGTGGGCATGGGGGGCAAAAGCCGCGGCGCTTGCCATGATTTCGTGATAAGCGGTGCGTACTTCTTTATCGGTGGATAGATTAAGGCGTATGCCTTCAACATCGCTCTTATGGGCTATGTCCGGCGAGGCTACCTTGAGGACCACGGGAGTGGCAAAATTGCGGGCCAGCGCAGAGGCCTCCTCGGACGATCTGGCGAGTTTCGCGGCAGCCACGGGAATGCCAGCCTCATCCAGCAATGCCGCTGCCTCACCGGCGGGCATCAGTTGCAAACCTGAGGTCGATGCGTGCGGCGACGAGGGAAGAATGGAGCGGCTCTCAAACCGGAAGAACTGATGCAAAGCCTTGATGCCGCGCTCTGGAGTAGGAAAGACAGGTATGCCCCGCTGGTGGATCAGAAGGCGCTCTTCCCTTTCGACATCGGCGCCGCCCAGAAAGATAACCACCTCAGAGGCGCCGGGAGTGACAATCCTGGATGCCCCGGCAATCGGGTCGCCAAAAATGATGACCATAGTGTCATAGTTATCTTTGGCGGCATCGATTACTTTGCTATATAGCGTCGGATCGCCGATCACGTCTCCCGTAAGGTCTATAGGGTTATCAACGGAACAGTGGGCGGGTAAGATCGCTCGCAACCGTTCCCGCAGGGCGGCGTCTGGTCGCGGCGATTCGAAACCGAGTTTTTCCGCCTGATCGATGGCCAGGATGGCAGAGCCTCCCGAACTGGTAATATTGAGCAGGCGTTTTCCCGGAGGCTTGGACATGTAGGCTAATGCCTTGGCATAGTCGTAGAGTTCTTCGATAGTATCGGCGCGGTGGACCCGGTATTTCCTGAAGACGGCGTCGTACACGGCATCCACTCCCGCCATTGACTTGGTGTGTGACTCCGCCGCAACACGGCCCCTCGGCGTGCGCCCGGATTTCAAAATGACGACGGGTTTCGTTGCCGCAGCCAGGGCTTTTTGAAAGTCAACCGGTCGTTTGACGCCTTCCACATAGAGGGCGATTACCATGGTGTTGGGATCATGGTTAAAATACTGGATGCAGTCTGTTTCATCGACGTCGGCGCGATTTCCCAGACTTACAAAGGCACTCACCCCGAGGTGTTCTTCGCTTGCCCAATCCATGAGCGCCGCCCCGACCGTCCCGCTCTGGGAGATAAAAGCCATGCGGCCCTTACTGGTAAGCAGCGGCCATGAGGCACAGAGATTATGATGAGGATTATTCACACCCTGGCAGTTGGGTCCGATTACCCGGATGCCATAGTGGCGCGCGGTACTTGCCAGCTCTTCCTGAAGTTTCTCACCTTCTTCTCCCGCTTCCGCAAACCCCCCTGTAATAACAACAGCGGCCTTGACCCCCGCCTTACCACATTGGTCGATGGCGCCGGGCACTGCCTTTGCCGGAATGATCACGACTGCGAGATCCGGTGAGGGCGAAATATCACCGATCTGCTTGAATGCAGGACGACCCAGAATCTGATCCGCCTTTGGGTTGACAGGATATATTGCACCCGCAAAGCCGGCATGGATCAGATTATAAACGACATCATAGCCAAGTTTGCCGGGAGATGGTGAAGCTCCGATCACCGCAACACTCTTAGGTTTAAAGATGGCATCCAGTTGATTTATCAGCTGCATGGGTCCTCCTTGTCACTCTTGGTTAATAAGAAATGAAGGGTGTTAAGCGGAAAAGATATGAGAGTATAAGAAAAATGTATATACGTGTCAATTGGAAAGACGTTGCGCAGATGTAGTGCAGGACTTTAGTCCTGCTAATATGGCCGACCTGAAGGTCTGCACTACGTTTTATGATGTTATTCCCGGAAAATACCCCGCAATCTCTTCAAGAAACAGTTCACGGTCCCTGTAATGAATAACCTTCAACCCCGCCTGTTTAGCCCTTTCGCAGTTTCCCGGGTCATCGTCAATAAAGAGTACCTTATGAATCTCAATTTTTAATATGCGGACCACGTCCTTAAAATGACTCGGGTTCTTCTTGCTTTTCCCCATATGATAGCTGTTGAAAACATAATCGAACTGTCGGAGAAAATTATCGCGAGCGTCGAGTTCATCAAGCCAGTTGGTCTGGTCACTGAGGATACCCACATGGAGTTTAATGGCCTTGAGCCTTTTCACTGTGTCGATCATCCATTCTCTCATTCTGAAACGGGATAGTATTTCATTTCTCAGATACTGATCATCACCCCGGATACCGGTAGTCACCCTCAATATCTCCCAATAGGTGCTTTCAGGGACTTTGCCAATAACGTAGCCGCATGTATGAACCACATCATTGGCAGTCCTGATAAAGGTCTCTTCGTCTATTCCATTTAATCTTGCTATTGCCTGGAGGCCGTTTTTGAAGCCTTCTTCAGAGAGAACCCCTCCGAAATCAAACAGTACCGCTTCAATGCCGCCGGTTTCTCGAAATGCATTTTCCATATAAAAATTCAAAAAATCGATTGAGTTCAATGCAATTGATTATTACAATAATCCGAAAAGAATGATAGAAAAATCCGATGCAGGCCAATTAATTTTTTTAACTTCATATTTTTATTTGCATGAATAGTCAGATTACATTCATTATCTACCTTTGTGCTGCTGAAATATTCTCCATGGCGGGGACGATGTACTTCCCTGCCCTTCTTCCCGGCTTTCAGGCTGAGTGGGGTCTCAGCAATACCGAGGCCGGTTGGATCAACGGCATCTTCTATGGGGGATACGCGGCCTTTGTGCCCATCCTTGTGACTCTCACCGACAGGATTGATCCACGCCGCATCTATCTCTATTCTGCCGTTTTCGGCGCAGTCTCGATGGTGGGTTTCGGGTGGCTTGCCGAGGGCACCCTGACGGCGATGTTATTTAGATTTTGCGCGGGTGTAAGCCTGGCCGGGACGTACATGCCGGGGCTGAAGGCGCTCAGCGATCACATCACAGGAAAAACTCAGAGCAGGTCTATCGCCTTTTACACGTCTTCGTATGGCATTGGCACGGCCATATCGGTATTTCTGTCAGGATGGCTGGTGACCTGGCTTGACTGGCGCTGGGCGGCTGCGATGCTGGCCCTCGGCTGCCTCGGAGCCGTACTGATCTTCGCTCTTGCCGTTAAACCAAAGACGCCTGATCTGCCGCTAAGAGAACCCCTCCTCTCATCATTTAATTTTCGCGGAGCTCTCCGAAACCGTTCAGCCATAGGCTACATGTGTGGATATGCAGTACACTGCTGGGAACTCTTTGGATTTCGTACATGGCTCGTCGCCTTTCTGGCTTTCAGCATAAGCCTGCAAACTATGCGCGAATATCATATCAGTCCGCAGAACCTGGCAACGATCGTTCTTTTCGCGGGCGTGCCTGCCAGTATCCTGGGCAATGAACTGGCGCTAATTTCGGAACGCAGGCGCGTCATCACCATTTTTATGCTTGCCGCCGGTCTCATCGGCTGTGTCATAGGCTTTGCCGCCGCTTTGCCTTTTATTATGGTCGCGGGACTCTGCCTGCTCTATGGGATTGCCATGATGCTGGACAGCGCTTCGCTGACAGCCGGTGTAGTCGCAGCGGCACATGACTCTGAACGTGGCAGGACCCTGGCGCTGTATGCGTTTGTCGGATTCGGCATGGCATTTCTTGCACCCCTCGCCTTCGGTTTCGTGCTCGATGTCTCCGGCAACGGAACGTACGGATGGGGATTTGCCTTCGCCATACTCGGATTGGTTTCCATGAGCGGACCCATCTGGCTGCGACTGTTTCGGGACAATACCTGATTCCTCGTCGTCCTTCCCCAACATGTTTCTCCCTTTTATAAAGGGAGATTGAGAGAGATTTCTATACGCTAATCCACTCCGTCTATTTCCCCTTTGGCAAAGAGGCTTGGTGGATTTTTAGGCGGAAATCCAGCAGCTATTGTATGGTTTCCCCCTTCATGATAAATACACCATCAGTGAATCTTGAAAAAGGAGAATCGCATCATGAAGTCCTATCGTGAGGAATTATGGTTTAATACCCCCGGCAGGAGGGCATTCGTCAATATTACACCGCAGGTAGAGCAATGCCTCAAAAAGAGCGGGATCAAAGAAGGCATTGCACTTATAAACGCGATGCACATTACGAGTTCTGTCTTCATTAATGATGACGAGTCCGGCCTCCATCAGGACTACGAAGAATGGCTGGAAAAGCTGGCGCCCCATGAACCTGTATCGCAGTACCGTCACAACCGCACCGGCGAGGATAACGGGGATGCACACTTAAAGCGGCAGATCATGGGAAGGGAAGTAGTCGTTGCGATTACAAACGGCAGGCTCGATTTCGGTCCCTGGGAGCAGATTTTTTACGGAGAATTTGACGGCAGGAGGAGGAAAAGGGCCCTTGTGAAAATCATTGGTGAGTAGATCACTCTTGCGATTCGGACCAGCCGGCGCTCGATTAATCACGCTTGTCATTCTTGCTGCTGTTGAGATCCTTGTTTGACGGGAGCGTGGAGGAATTCCAGCCGCCGCCGATCGCTTTGATCAGGAGGACGCTGGCGGCCATCCGGCGGCCGAGGATATCGATGGCGGTTCTTTCGTTTACGAGCAAGATAGCTTGAACAGTTACCACGTCGAGGTAGCTGATCGTTCCGGCTCTGTACTGGTTCATGCTCAAGTCCACCGATCGTCGCGCGGCGCTTACCGCTTCACCCTGGATGCGAGATTCCTCCTCCAGTATCCGTAGCGCAGCGAGATTGTCCTCCACTTCCTGAAATCCCCCGAGTACAGTTTGACGATAAGACGCCACGGTAGCGTCATAGGCTGCCCGTGCCTGGTCTGTGAGGGCGCTCCGCAGCCCTGCATCGAATACTGTCTCCGTCAGGGCCAGGCCAACCGACCACAGGCGGCTCGGCCAGGAGAGCCAGTCGAACAGATGCGAGGATTCAAATCCGCCCGTTGCGTTTAAGACAATATTCGGGAAATATGCCGCCTTGGCAACTCCGATCTGGGCATTCGCTGCCGCGACGCGCCGTTCCGCAGCAGCGATGTCAGGCCTTCGTTCGAGGAGTTCCGACGGAATACCGAAAGGTACGGCGGCCGGCGTCGCAGCGAGCGGCGTTACAGGGATGGATAAAACAGACGCGGGTTTGCCGACGAGCAGTGCGACTGCGTGCTCAAGTTGGGCGCGCTGCACGCCTACATCGATCGCCTGCGCCTGCGTGGTTTTGAGCTGCGTTTCCGCCTGAAGGACGTCGGCCTTCGATGACACACCGCTCGCGTAGCGCCTATTCGTAAGTTCCATGGCTTTCTGGTAGGCGGCAACCGTTGCGTCGAGAAGCTTCTTTTGAGCGTCAAGGGCGCAGAGCTGGAAATAGCTCTGTGCCAGTGCGGCCTGAGTGCTGAGGCGGATCAATTCGAGGTCCGCTGCGCTTGCCTGGGCGCCGGCCTCGCTCGCTTCGACGGTGCGGCGGACCTTGCCCCAGATATCCGGTTCCCACGAGGCGGTTCCCGTCAATAGCAGGTCGGAAACCTGGTTCGTCGTACCAAGAGCGTTGCCGGCATTAGATGATCCGAGGGAACGCGTGGCAGAGGCTCCGATTGCGACATTGGGAAAATAGCCTGCCCGGGCAGCCTGCACAAGGGCGCGCGCCTGCCTGAATTGCGCTTCCGCCGCGGCAACATTCTGGTTAGAGATATTGACCTGCTCTTCGAGGGCGTCAAGTTGAGGATCTTGAAATATCTTCCACCAGGCCCCGCGGACAACGGCCTCCTGCGGCTGTGCCACCTTCCACTCTGCTGCTTCCTTGTAGGCAGCGGGCACTTCGGCTTTCGGTCTCACATAGTCAGGTCCGACCGCACAGGCAATGAAAATGACGAGCGCCCCTGCAACGGCGGCAATTGCAACGCTGCGCGGCTTTATCCATTCTCGATAATCTGATTTAGCGCGAATCATAAGTTATTCCTTGAGACCTTTGCATAACTCCTCTATTCGTCATTCCGGGCTTGACCCGGAATCTAGGAAATACTTGATAATACTGGATTCAGGTTTTCGCCGGAATGACATAATTGCTGGTTTTATACAGTTATGCAAAGGTCTCTCCTTTTAGACGGCTCATCTTACCAAGATGAACTAATGCAAACAACGATTTTTTTGAACCTGCCGCCGTCCGAATCCCATCACTGCACTTCCGGCGCTCCCGCAGCCACATTATGGGCAGCCAGCCGCTTTCGCTCCGTCTTTCTTCCTTCCAGGCGGAGCCGCAGACGATCGAGATAGAGATATACCACCGGAGTCGTATAGAGCGTGAGCATCTGGCTGAAGATCAACCCGCCGACAATAGCGATACCGAGGGGACGGCGGAGCTCCGACCCGACGCCGAATCCAATGGCCAGGGGCACTGCTCCGAGCAGGGCCGCCATGGTCGTCATCATGATCGGCCGGAACCGGAGCAGACAGGCCTGATAGATGGCTTCTTCCGGGCTTTTCCCTTCCTTACGTTCCGCCTCCAGGGCAAAGTCCACCATCATGATGCCGTTTTTCTTCACGATGCCGATCAGCAGGACGAGGCCGATCAGGGCGATGATGGTAAGCTCCGTGCGCGAGATCAGCAGTGCTACGAATGCCCCGACGCCCGCCGACGGCAGCGTGGAGAGGATGGTGAGGGGATGAATGTAACTCTCGTACAACACGCCGAGGACGATGTAGACCGCTACCAGCGCGGCAAGGATCAGGAGAGGCTGACTGGCGAGGGATGCCTGAAAGACCTGGGCCGTCCCCTGAAAGCTGCCGCGAATGCTCGAAGGTAATCCCATATTCCGGGTGGCGGACTCGATCGCTTTCACCGCATCGCCCAAGGCCAGTCCCGGCGCGAGATTGAACGACAACGTCACCGCCGGGAATTGTCCTTGATGGCTTACTGAGAGTGTCGTCTGCGTCATTTCGTAACGGGCGATCGCGCTGAGCGGAACGAGCGGTCCCGTCGATGACGGCACATAGATATGGCGCAGTGTGTCCGGACGTTGCCAGAAGCTTGGCTCTACTTCCATTACCACATGGTACTGGTTCAACGGCGTATACATTATGGATACCTGCCGCTGGCCGAAGGCGCTATAAAGGGTATCGTCGATGACCTGCGGGCTGACACCCAGGCGTGACGCCGTGCTGCGATCGATAACAAGCGATGCCTGGAGCCCTTTGTCCTGCTGATCGCTGTTTACGTCGACAATACCGGGAATCTCACGCAATCGCTGTTCTATAAGGGGGGACCATGTCATGAGATCCATCAGGTTCTCCCCCTGGAGCGTGTATTGGTACTGTCCCCCGCTCATCCTCCCCCCGGCGCGCACATCCTGTACGGACTGGAGGTATGCAGGGGCCCCCGGAACGCTGCTGATTTTTTTGCGAAGTCTTGCGATTACCTGGTCGGCGCTGAGCTTCCTCTCCTCTTTCGGTTTCAGGGCGATGAACATCCGTCCCGTATTCGTTGTCGCTCGCCCGCCGCCGCCGGTGAACGCGGCTACCGTTTCCACAGCCGGGTCGTTTCCGATAATGTCAACGATCGCCGTCATCTTTTCTCTCATCGATTGGAACGAGATATCCTGTGCCGCCAGGATTGTGCCGGTCAGACGGCCCGTATCCTGCTGCGGAAAAAATCCTTTCGGGACGATGATGAACAGCAAAACGCTGACCACAATTGTGGAGAGCATCAGGGCAAGCATGAGTCGCTGATGTTTCAGAGCCCAGGACAGGCTCTTCTCATATTTTTGATGCATCCCGTCAAACAGACGAGCGCTCATATTAAAAAGCCGTCCGTGGGTTCGGACTTTTTCCGTTTTCAGAAGGTATGCGCACATCATGGGTGTGACAGTCAGCGACACCACGAGAGACACCATAATTGCAGCGGAGAGCGTCACGGCGAATTCGCGGAAGAGGCGCCCCAACATCCCTCCCATGAGCAGGATGGGGATGAACACCGCCACGAGGGAAACGCTGATCGAAAGGACGGTGAAGCCGATCTCCCGCGCTCCCAGCAAAGCGGCCTGATGGGAAGGAATACCTTTTTCCAGGTGACGGGTGATGTTTTCGAGGACGACAATCGCATCATCGACGACAAACCCCGTGGCAATTGTAAGAGCCATGAGGGAAAGGTTATCCAGGCTGTAGCCGCAGAGGTACATTACTCCGAAGGTGGTGATGAGCGATACTGGCACGGCAATGCTCGGAATGAGGGCGCTCCGAAAATGCCTCAGGAACGCGAATACCACCAGAATTACGAGTATACCGGAGATGACAAGGGTGCGCTCGACATCCCTCAACGAGGCGCGAATTGTCGTCGTGCGGTCGAGAACGACGGAGAGGTTGATTGCTCCGGGGACGGACGCTTCAAGCTGCGGCAAAAGCTCAACGACTCGGTCCACAGTCTCGATGATATTTGCCCCCGGCTGACGGTACACGATTACCATAATGGAGGGTTTGCCGTTTACCAGACCCGCGTTGCGTATATCCTCCACCGAGTCCTGCACGTCGGCAACATCAGACAATCTTACGGCTGCCCCCGACTGGTAGGCAACGACCAGCGGTCGATACTGTTCCGCCTTGTACAGTTGATCATTCGTTTTGATCTCCCATGTCTTCTCGCCGTTTGCCAGTTGTCCTTTGGGCCGGTTCACATTGGTGCTGGCGAGTGCAGTGCGCAGATCATCAAGGCCGATCCCGTACTTGCTCAGTGACAGGGGATTCAACTCCACGCGCACCGCTGGCAACGAGCCTCCCCCGACTATTACCTGGCCGACACCCTCTACCTGGGAGAGTTTTTGCTGGAGGATGGTCGACGCCGCGTCGTACATCTGTTCCTTTCTGACCGTATCGGAGGTGAGGGCCAGAATGAGGATAGGCGCCTCCGCCGGGTTCACCTTGCGATAGTTCGGGTTCGAAGGAAGCGCCGCCGGCAGGTAGGTTCGGGCTGCATTGATCGCAGCCTGGACGTCACGGGCCGCTCCATTGATGTTGCGGTCCAGGTCAAACTGCAGGACGATGGATGTGGAGCCAAGGTTGCTGGTTGACGTCATCTCGGTGACGCCCGCAATGTGTGCAAACTGCCGCTCCAGCGGCGCCGCGACCGATGTTGCCATTGTCTCCGGACTCGCCCCCGGCAGGGACGCAGATACAGCGATCGTCGGATAGTCCACCTGCGGCAAGGCGGACAACGGAAGCAAGCGAACGGCGACCAGCCCGGCGAGGACCATTCCTATGGTCAAAAGGGTTGTCGCCACCGGCCTCCTGATGAAAGGGGCTGAGAAATTCGTGCCGCTCATGTTTCGCTGTCCTCGTTACTTGCTTTATCGGAGCGAGGTCTGGCGAAGCGCCCTGCCAGCCGGTCGAACCAGAGATAGATGACCGGCGTCGTGTAAAGGGTGAGTACCTGGCTCACAACCAGGCCGCCGATGATGGAGATGCCGAGGGGACGGCGAAGCTCGGCGCCCACTCCAGTGCTTATTGCCAGGGGCAGCGCTGCCAGGAGCGCCGCCATGGTCGTCATCATGATCGGCCGGAATCGGAGGAGGCATGCTTGATAGATGGCATCGACGGGACTCTTGCCTTCCTTGCGCTCGGCATCAAGGGCAAAGTCCACCATCATGATGCCGTTCTTCTTCACTATGCCGATGAGGAGGATGATACCGATCAGGGCAATGACGCTGAACTCCGTGCGACATATCATCAGGGCAAGAAGCGCTCCCACCCCTGCGGAAGGCAGTGTGGAAAGGATCGTGACGGGGTGGATGTAACTCTCGTATAGCACTCCGAGAACGATGTAAACCGTGATCAGCGCCGCGAGGATCAGGATGGACTCATTAGCGAGCGATGATTGGAAGGCCTGGGCAGTGCCCTGGAAGCTCCCCCGGATGCTCGCCGGCATTCCGAGCTTCTTCGTGGCTGAATCGATTGCCTTTACTGCATCTCCAAGGGATGCCTCCGGCGCCAGATTGAAGGAGAGGGTTGTTGCCGGGAACTGCCCCTGATGGCTGATGATTAGCGGGCCCACAGTTTCTTTGAACTGGGTAAACGCGCCGAGGGGCACCTGCCCGCCGCCGGCGCTTCGGACATAGAGGGCGCCCAGTTTCTCAGGATGCACCTTGAATTCCGGCTTGACCTCAAGGATAACACGATACTGGTTCAACTGTGTGAACATCGTTGATACCAGCCTCTGGCCATATGCGTCGTAGAGCGTATCGTCGATGAGCTGCGGGGTAATTCCGAGGCGTGAAGCCGTACTCCTGTCGATCACAAGCGAGGCCTGCAGTCCCTGGGTCTGCTGATCGCTACTCACGTCGCGAAGTTCCGGCAGCTCGCGCAATGCGTCAACAAGTCTTGGAGCCCAGTAGCCGAGCTCGTCGGCATTCGGGTCTTCGAGACTATACTGGTACTGCGTGCGGCTCACGCGGCTCTCGACCGTGAGATCCTGAACCGGCTGCATGTAGAGGCTGATCCCTTCGATTTTCGCGAGTTCAGGTTGCAGGCGGCGAATAATCTCACTTGCACTCGCATCGCGTTGAGAGAGCGGTTTCAGGTTGATGAGGACGCGTCCGCTGTTCAGGGTCGTATTGGTTCCGTCCACTCCGATAAACGTGGACAGGCTCTGCACGGCGGGATCACGGAGGATCGCCCGGGCGAGGGCCGGCTGCTTCTCTGCCATTGCCCCAAACGAGCTCCACTGCGGCCCTTCCGAAATGCCGAGAATAAGCCCGGTATCCTGGACGGGGAAAAAACCTTTCGGTATGACAATATATAAGAGCACGGTAAGGACGAGGGTTGCCGCTGCCACGACGAGTGTCGCCGTTTGACGCTGCAGCACCCATTGCAGAGACCTGCCGTAGGCCGCGATTATTCGGTCGAACATATGTTGCGATACACGGTAGAGCCTCTTCTGCTGTTCCTCCGGTTTGTGCTTCAGCAATTTCGCACACATCATCGGCGTCAACGTAAGCGATACGACTGCGGAGATCAGGATCGTAATGCCGAGGGTGATGGCAAACTCGCGGAAAAGCCTCCCCACCACATCACTCATGAAGAGAAGCGGGATGAGAACGGCGACAAGGGAGACGGTCAGAGACACAATGGTGAAGGCAATCTGCTCCGACCCCTTGAGGGCCGCCTGAAGCGGTGATTCGCCCTGCTCTATGTACCGGGCAATGTTTTCGATCATGACGATGGCGTCATCCACTACGAAGCCTGTCGCAATTGTGAGGGCCATCAACGTGAGGTTATTCAGGCTGAACCCCAGCAGATACATGATCCCGAAGGTGCCGACCAAAGAAAGCGGGACGGCAACGCTCGGGATGGATGTTGCGGACAGGGTGCGGAGGAACAGGAAGATGACCATCACGACCAAAACCACTGCCAGCATCAGTTCGAACTGCACGTCTTTTACGGATGCCCGGATTGTTGTCGTACGGTCTGTAAGTATGGAAACCTGAATGGTGGAAGGGAGCGAGCCCTGTAACTGCGGCAGCAGCTTCTTGACGCGGTCGACAACCTCGATGACATTCGAGCCCGGCTGCCGCTGTATATTGACGATCACCGCAGGCGTATCATTCATCCAGGCCGCGAGCTTCACGTTTTCCGCATCGTCGATGGCATCGGCAACATCGGAAAGTACCACAGGAGCATTGTTGCGGTAGGTAACTACCAGAGGCCTGTACTCTTTGCTCGACAGGAGCTGGTCGTTCGCGCCGATGATGGAAGACTGCCGCGGCCCGTCGAAGCTCCCCTTTGCCTGATTTACATTGGCTGAGGCTATCGCCGTGCGCAGATCCTCTAAAGTCAGGCCGTAGGCCGCCAGAGCCGTAGGGTTTGCCTGTATCCTGACAGCCGGTCTTTGCCCTCCGCTGATGCTGACAAGCCCCACACCGGAAAGCTGTGAGATCTTCTGAGCGAGACGTGTATCTGCAAGGTCCTCCACCTGCGGGAGAGGCAGCGTATCGGAAGTCAGGGCCAGAGTAAGTATCGGCGCATCAGCGGGATTAACTTTACTGTAAACTGGCGGGTTCGGAAGATCCCTCGGAAGGAAGGTGGCGGCCGCGTTGATAGCCGCCTGCACTTGCTGTTCGGCAACGTCCAGACTGAGGTCAAGACTGAACTGGAGTATAATCACCGAACTGCCGCCGGAACTCGTTGACGTCATCTGCCTGAGGCCAGGCATCTGTCCGAACTGACGCTCAAGAGGGGAGGTTATGGATGAAGCGATAACATCGGGGCTCGCGCCGGGATAAAAGGTGAGTACCTGGATGGTCGGATAATCCACCTGCGGCAAGGCGGAGACCGGCAACTGGCGGTATGCAACGAAGCCGGCCAGTAGAATAGCGATCATCAGCAGTGTGGTCGCGACAGGCCTCAGGATGAAAGTGCGCGAAGGGTTCATCACTTACCTTTGACCGAGCTGTTGGCGCCTTGACCCTGCAACTCGACCTTGTTGCCATCCCGCAGCCTGTCCGCCCCTTCCACCACAACGAGTTCACCCGGCGACAGTCCCTCGTCGACGGAGACGTTATCACCCTCCGTGGGGCCGACTTTGACCGGACGCACTGCCACGGTGAGTTCCGGACTCACCACATAAACGAATGTCCCACGGGTACTCCGTTGCAAGGCAGACGTAGGCACCACGGTAGTTCCTTTCTTGACACCGAGAAGCAGGCGTGCATTGACAAACTGGTTCGCGAAGAGTTCATTGTTCTTATTGGGAAACAGCGCCTTGAGCCGGACTGTGCCGGTAGTCGGATCGATCTGGTTGTCAACCGTTAGCAGGTATCCCTTGGCGATTTCCTTCGTCTGCTCGCGGTTGAGTGCGATAACCGCCATGCTCTCCCCGGTCTTGAGCTTGGCCAGCACCGGGGGCAGATTGTCTTCGGGAATCGAGAAAATGACCGTAATGGGTTGCAGCTGCGTGATGACGGCGAGGCCGTTGGTATCAGTCGCGCGAACGATGTTGCCGGGGTCAACGAGACGCAACCCGATCCTGCCGCTGATGGGCGCGGTGATGCGCGAGTAAACTATCTGCAGCCTGGCATTGTCGATCTGACCCTGGTCGACCTTGACGGTTCCTTCCAGCTGCTTCACTAAAGACTTCTGCGTATCATACTGCTGCTTGGCGATGGAATCCTCCGCGGCTAGATCATGGTAGCGCTGAAGGTCCAGCCTGGCATTTGCGAGGAGCGCCTGGTCACGGGCCATCTGCCCCAATGTTTGGGTAAGTTGTGCTTCAAACGGGCGCGGGTCGATCTCCGCCAGAAGAGCGCCTCTGTCCACGACCTGTCCTTCCTTGAACAAGACCTTCATCAACTGCCCGTCGACACGACTCTTCACGGTGACGGTATTGAGCGGCGTGACCGAGCCGAGTCCGGTGAGATAGATATTGATGTCGCCCTTGCCCGCAGTTGCCGTGACAACCGGCACGGTGCGCGCCGGAGGGGCAGCCCCTTGTTTGCGTGCAACAGACGTCATCCTGCCCGAGTAGGCGAAGTACGCGTAAACCCCGGTGGCGAGGAGACAGGCAGCCAGCAGCCAGACCCCCCTGCGTCCGGAGAAAACCTGGCGAATTTTCTTGAATGGGGCACTCTTTTCCTGTTCCTTTTCAACCATCACGAGATAACCTCTAAGTGTCTGTACTTTTTTTCATCAAGGCATTGCAAGCGAACTGAAACAATTTCACGGTGAGAAGATGCCGCTCACCCGGCGGCAGAGAATTAAGGAAAGGGAGGCAGTGAATCGCCCCCTTGTCCCCAACCTATTCATCTTTGTTACAAGAAAGAGAAAAATCAAAGAGCTCCGAAACAATTAACATCTTGAAGACAAAATTATCAAGGAAAATTGTATGTTGTCATTCTTCGGAGTCACTGCTATCTTCATTCAGCTGCATGCCCCACATTTCGCTGAAGGGGACTCACCTTCTTTGCGATGACGGCAAAAGGCTTATAAGGATACTATGAAACTTCATCACAGGTGAGAATTTTACACCACTCGATTTTCATCTGCGCATTTTTATCCGATAATTGCTGGTGAAAATTGCTCAATGCGACAATGGCCTCCGAGCAGAGACGGCTGCAAGAATCGTGACTACTTTTTTTATGCGCTTATCTCCTTAAGCAAAGTATCGTCTGTTGAATTCAGCAAGAAATATACCGGGCAGAATGGATACCGATAAATATTCATAATTACAGCAACATTCTATAATTGGCGACTTGTGGTTCGTAGCGAAACTGGATAAAAAGTATCCCTCCCAAAGTATCCAGATGACTAAAAAGTATCCAGGACGATTGTTCAATTAAAACAGAGCCTGTTTTTGAGAAACCCGAGAAATCAAATCGACGGTTCTTTATTTGCAGGGATAAATGCCACGGTCACAAAAAATGTAAGTCTGTAAATCAAGGTCTTCATTCCTATAATATTCAGTTTTCTGTCTCTGGGCTCAGCCTGCTTGGGCGGGATTCATTCATTCCCAGCACCAAATTGATATTGTACATTTATTACAAGAATATCTGCTTAGTACACTGGTTCATAAATTCGGTTACGTATTTTATGCCACAGTTCGGAAATTTCCATGTACTATTGTCATTTCGAGCCCTTCGGTTTACTCAGGGTAAACTCCGCGAGAAATTTTAGTAGGGGGGGTAAAACTAAAAGATATCTCCCTTCGGTCGATATGACACCTTAATAATGAAATGATGTACTTAGTTCAGCCAGAAATCAAAATGATAAAGGCCCGACACACGGAAAGGCGGACATTGTCTTGAGTCGATTAGTACTTGCATTAACAAGTTGTATAATTTAAATAACGCAATCACATCTCATAACGAATGAGGAGGATCGCATGACAACACGCTTTTCGAGTATCCTGCTTGTCTCAATTATAGCAATCACATGCCTGAATTTTACGATGCCCGCCGCAATACCGGCTGCGGAAACCATCAAGCTGGGAGTCGCCGTCCCATTGAGTGGCGATCTCGCTTCATACGGTATCCCCAGCGCCAGGGCTGCAGAACTGGTAGCAAAGGATATCAATGAAAAAGGAGGCATCCTCGGCAGGAAAGTGGAGGTTCTCGCTGAGGACGATGTCTGCAAACCTGAGGTCGCCACCAACGCCGCAATGAAACTTGTTTCTAAAGGCGTTAATGTAGTTCTTGGACATATCTGCAGCGGGGCAACTAAATCAGCCCTAGGCATTTATAAAGAGGGAAATGTAATCGCGATGTCACCATCTGCCACAAATACGGAACTGACATTAAGCGGCAAGTATCCCAATTTTTACCGGACAATCGGTTACGATAAGAACCAGGCAAAGCTGGCGGTAGATTTTGCCGTCAAGAACCTCAATCTGAAAAAGATAGCGGTCCTGCATGACAAAGGCGACTACGGCAAGGGATTTGCGGAAAACGTGAAGAAAAATATCGAGGATTCGAAAAAAGCTCATGTCGTCCTCTTTGAGGGAATCACCCAAGGCGCTGTTGACTACTCTGCCGTAGTTCAAAAAATCAAGCAATCCGGTGCAGAAGCCGTTATATATGGCGGTTATCACCCGGAGGCCGCCTCGATAGTCACGCAGATGCGCAAGAAAGGTTTGAAGACACTCCTTATCTCCGATGACGGCGTCAAGGATAACACTTTTATCAAGGTGGCCGGAAAATATGCCGAGGGGGTCTATGCGACGAGCCATAAAGACACATCGAAAAACCCCCTGGCCATCGCCGCCATAGAGGCACATAGAAAAGCATACGGCTCTGAGCCCGGCGCCTTCTTCCTAAATGGCTACGCAGGCGCGCAGGCGCTTCTGTATGCTATTAAGAATGCCGGTTCTACAGATTACGAAAAGGTAAGAAAAGCCCTCCGCACCTATAATGTGGACACCCCTCTCGGAAAAATTAAATTTGATAATAAAGGAGATGCCATCGGCGTCGGTTTTTCCGTGTACCAGGTCAAGAACGGGGCTTATGTGGAAGTAAAATAGATTTGTCTATCTGAGGAGCCACACTGTCATAAAGCTTTTTACCGATATCATAGCAATAAGCCCCTCCCTCAATCCCTCCCGCCAGGAGAGCGAAGTCCAGGAAGCTTAAGCCTACAGCATTGCCCGCCGTGGGAGAACGAAATTGAACTCTGAAACGCTCTAACAGTGAAACATAAAAAAGGAGAAGGCATGATCGTAACAACCGATAAAGGTCTGAGAAGAAGTTTTTTAGGCGTAGATTTTTTAGTTCTATCCCATGGGCCGGATACTATGATAACTAAAATGCTGTACAAGAAGGAGGATAATGTCCCGGTTCATAAGCATCCAAATGAACAAAGCGGATACGTGATATCAGGGAAATACAGAATCCGATTTGGTGATTACGATCAGATTATAGGACCGGGAGATACATATTCGATCCCTAAGAACGTTGAACACAGGATAGAAATAATCGAACCTGGTGAAGTGTTGGACTTCTTCTCTCCGCCAAGAGCAGATTATTTGTAACTTCTGACAGCCCGCTGCATCGAGCGGGATTCGCGCGGTATATCTCGGCATTGGAAGACATTGTCATTTACAGCGCTTTATTAAGATGAATTATTTTTTTGAACTTCTTATCGGCGGGCTGACGCGAGGCAGCATCTATGCCCTCATTGCCCTTGGCTACACCATGGTCTATGGCATTATCGAGCTGATAAATTTTGCCCATGGTGAGATCTACATGATCGGCGCCTTTACAGCCCTGATTATTGCGAGCGTCCTCGCCATGGCGGGGATGAGCGGTCTTTCCGTCCTGATTCTTGCTGCGGTTGTCGCTGTAATTTACTCCGCCGCCTACGGGTTCACCGTGGAGAAAGTCGCCTACAAGCCTCTCCGCCAGGCTCCCCGTCTTTCGCCTCTGATCAGCGCCATCGGCATGTCCATCTTTCTCCAAAATTATGTTCTCCTGGCCCAGACCTCAGACTTCCTCCCCTTCCCCAATCTTCTGCCCGAGCTCCCATTCATGGCACCTTACGCCGGTTTCATCGGCTCAACGGAATTTATTATTATTGCGACTACTGCAGTGATCATGGTCCTGTTGACCCTGCTGATCAAATTCACAAGAATGGGGAAAGCCATGCGGGCTACAGCACAGGACAGGAACATGGCCATGCTGGTCGGCGTCAATGTGAACCGCGTAATCTCCAACACCTTCATTATCGGTTCGGCATTGGCCGCTGTCGGAGGGGTGTTGATTGCCTCTCACATAGGACGGATCAACTTTTATGCCGGTTTTATTGCGGGGATCAAGGCCTTTACTGCCGCAGTTCTGGGAGGAATAGGCAGCATCCCCGGGGCGGTTCTGGGCTCTCTGGTGCTGGGTTGTACGGAGAGCTTCGCCACCGGTTACGTATCCAGTGATTACGAAGACGTCTTCGCCTTTGTCCTCCTCATCTTTATTTTGATAATCAAGCCCTCAGGGCTCTTAGGTCATAAAGCAGCGCAGAAGGTATGAGTAATTTGTACAATACAAAATACATGGAAGGCATGAAACAATCCGTCGTCGTTTCGTTGTGGTTCATGTTTCTCACCTTCCCCATCATGGTAATCCGGGTCAATACCATTGAAAACATCATCGAATGGCGCTGGATGAACATGATCTATGTCGGCGCCGGCAGTTTCATCCTTTCATTTATCTGGCGCTATTTATCAGGAAAGGACATATCCAAGAGGAAGGAGAGCATCGATGCACGGGGAGAACGCAGGTCTATCCTCCAACGCCTCGTGAGCGAGAAGAAGCTGTCTCTCCCCGCCCTTGCAATTGTATTCGGTATCGCTATCATCTTTCCCTTTGTCTCATCCACCTACCAGACAAATATAATGACCACTGCCCTCATGTATGTTGTTCTGGGCCTCGGTCTTAATATCGTCGTGGGTCAGGCGGGCCTTTTGAATTTGGGCTACGTAGCCTTCTATGCAGCAGGCGCCTATACTTATGCCCTTCTATATCACCATTTTGGAGTTGGTTTCTGGGTGGCCTTGCCCCTGGGTGCGCTTGCCGCTACTATCCTGGGTGTTCTTCTCGCTTTGCCGATACTGCGACTTCAGGGCGATTATTTGGCTATCGTCACTTTAGGTTTTGGTGAAATCACCAGATTGGTCTTGGAAAACTGGAACGAGTTTTCCTTTGGCCCCAGCGGCATCTCAGGGATCCCCCGGCCCGGCCTTTTCGGCATGGAGATGGGGATGCACGATGCCACAGTATATCTGTATTTTCTTATGATAATGCTCTGCATCATCACAATTTTTGTAGTGAACCGTCTGCAGGATTCGCGGATAGGAAGGGCACTGCTTGCCCTCCGGGAGGACGAAATCGCCTGCCAGGCCATGGGTATTGATAAGACCAGGGTCAAACTGACGGCCTTTGCCTTAGGTTCTACCTGGGCTGGCCTTGTCGGTGTTATCTTCGCGGCGAAGACGACCTTCGTCAACCCTGCAAGCTTTACCTTCCTTGAGTCGGCCATGATCCTCTCCATTGTCGTTTTGGGCGGAACGGGTTCTATCATAGGTATCATTATCGGCGCTCTCTTGCTGATCCTGCTGCCGGAATACCTCCGGGCCTTCAGCGATTATCGCATGCTCCTCTTCGGACTTATCATGGTCATCATGATGATCTTCCGCCCCCAGGGGATTGTAACCGGCGTCCGTAGGACCTACGAATTTCACACGGAGGAAAAATAAAGAGGATATTTAATTCTTATCGTCAGTCCCGTGCATGTGGTAAGCAGAAAATAAATTATGAATACCATCCTTGAAGCAAGAAAGCTCAGCATGAATTTCGGCGGTTTGAGGGCATTGGACCGTGTTGACATCGACGTCCTGCCCGGACAGATTACCGCCCTTATCGGACCCAACGGTGCGGGCAAAACGACTTTCTTCAATTGCATTACCGGCATTTACTCTCCCACGGAGGGCGATATCTTCATTACCCCTCCGGGCGGCAGGCAGAAGCGGATCACCGGTTTCAATATTCACAGGGTGACGGAAAGCGGCGTTGCCAGAACATTTCAGAATATACGCATCTTCCCTGACATGACTGTGCTGGAGAATGTAATGATCGGCCGTCACTGCCGCACGAATACCGGTGTCCTGGGCGCCATCCTCAGGGACAAAGGCACAATGGAAGAGGAAAAAGCCATTGTTGCCAGAAGCTATGAAATCCTGAAAAAGATCGGTCTCACGGAGCACGTAAATCTGCTGGCCAGAAACCTCCCTTACGGCGCCCAACGCCGCCTTGAGATCGCAAGAGCTTTGGCAACCGATCCCTTCCTGCTGCTCCTCGATGAGCCCGCGGCGGGAATGAGTTCCCAGGAAACAAAAGACCTGGAAGCGTTAATTATCAGTATCCGCGACGAATGGGAAATATCCGTCTTTCTTATTGAGCACGATATGAGACTGGTCATGGGACTTTCGGACTCTGTTTACGTCATGGACTACGGCGAGATGATCGCCCGCGGGACACCGCAGGAAATCAGACAGAATCCGGAAGTGATAACGGCATATTTGGGAGAAGACGTCAGTGCTTAAGCTCTCCAACGTCCAAACTTTTTACGGCAACGTCCAGGTATTGAAAGATCTCTGTATAGAAGTATCCCCGGGAGAGATCATCACCCTTATCGGCGCCAACGGCGCCGGCAAGACAACAACCCTCATGTCCATCTCCGGCATTGTGCCTCCGAGGGCCGGTGAAATCCTGTTCGACGACAAACCGATCCACAATTTAAGTCCCGACGAGATCGTCGCATCAGGAATTTCTCTGGTGCCTGAGGGCCGCCGCATATTCCCACGCCTGACGGTCATGGAAAATTTGGACATGGGTGCATTCCTCCGCAGAGATAAGGCAGACATAAAAAAGGACGTGAGTCACATCTTCGAACTCTTTCCCATCCTCGCGGAAAGGCGCAACCAACCCGGCGGCACCCTGAGCGGTGGGGAACAGCAGATGTTGGCCATCTCGCGGGCGCTTATGGCAAGACCGCGCCTGCTCCTTCTCGACGAGCCATCCTTAGGTCTCGGCCCTATTTTCGTCAAACTGATTTTTGACATTATCAAGAAAATCAATGCGGAAAGCAGAACGACAATTTTCCTGGTGGAACAGAATGCCCATATGGCCCTCAAGGTCGCTCACCGCGGCTACGTCATGGAAAACGGCCGGATCACCCTGGAAGGTTCTGCCGACACACTTCTTCATAACGAGGACGTGAAAAAGGCCTATCTGGGAATATGATGCGGAGACCTATTTTAACTTTTTTTCTATCTCTCTCCAATTCTCTACGACTTCCGCGTCCTCCACGGAATCAAAACTGAAGGCAAGGGGTTTATACATCCCGGCGGATTCAATCACGTCCGGCCCTCCAACTATTGCCTTAATCTGCAAATCCCTTTCCCTGATTTCCCTGAATACTTCACCCTGACCCCAGGGCAGCACAGGCGCAACAGGGAAATTATTTTTCTTCAGCCATGATCTCACAGCTTCCACACTCAAAAGACCTTTTTGGAGATAGACGATGGGAAATCTTTTATGGATTTTTGTTATGGCTTTTCTGCTCTCCGGTTTTTCTTTTTCTCCAAGTAGCCCCTCCAGCAAGGAGCCCGCAACATCAATAAAGACTATCCGCGTTTTTCTCTCCAATGCCAGGAGTATCCCGCTATCCTTGTCATCGCCGGATCTCACGTTTATTTTGTAGAGACCTGTTCTTGCAGGGAGAAATCCTTTGACGGCAAATCCATCCCTGCCTGAAAGGTTCTTCCCGATAGACCTCCCATCAACGATGAAATCGACAACCTCCCCGCCCTTGCTGAGCAACGCTCCCCTTGTCTCTGCTCTGAGCATGACTTCCTGTCCCTTCAGAGCCACGGCATCATAGACTAAGACCCTGGATAGCGCAGCATCTGGGCATATACCGAAGATAGCAGCAGATAAAATGAATGCTAAGAGAATTCTCATACAGTGCCTTACCGCAGTAAAAATATGGGCATTCTCACACATGATGCCGTTGGCAAGAAAAATCCCGGAGTTTTCAAATTAAATTAAGACAATGACCAGCGTTATTAAATAAGCGATTCAACTATTTTTATACTAGATAATGCCGGTTCAGGCAAGGTGAAATTGGGAATGGCATTGACATTTTTCGATTTCTATAATAGCATTTCCTGTCCATACTAATTGATTATGAAACAATTAATTGTAAGAAATATAATCGAGCCGAACGGCAGCAAAAAAGGCAGATGTCTTGCCTGCGGCGCTACTCTGAATACGGCCAGGCGCAAATACTGTTCCATGGAATGCCGGAAACGCCTCCACTATAAGTTAGAGGTGAGAACAGGCCTGATAAGAGCCCTGAATGCAAAGTATGCAACGTTCTATTTTTCCGAAGTCATGATAATAATGGACATGCTCCCCTACGGATCTGAGCAGATATTCAGCTTCTTCTATCCGCGGTCTCCCGGAAGCAAACCTGCCGAAGACTTCAGCAAGATGGCCGACATGCTGGGAAATATCTGGTGGAATGAAAGAAAGCGGACAAACAAGAGATACCTGGCGTCATTCCATCTTCTCGGAAAAGCCGTTAAAACTGGCGCGCCGTTAATTTCTGTTAAACCATCGATGGTAAAAGTTCCTTCCATTAAGGCGGCGCACTTATCTCATCTTAAACTTGACAAATCCCAATTGAACGCGACGGAACTGCAAAAAAGCGTAAAAGAAGCATATCGCAGGCAGGCGAAGGTACATCATCCCGATCTCGGAGGCGATGCGGCGACTTTCAGAAAACTCCACCAGGCTTACAGAGAGCTGACTTCATGGGCCAGGAGACCCTCTTTCACCAAACGCCGTGGATTCCCTGATAAGTGGTTTTACGATGGGCGTACGAACAAATGGGTGCAGCCGATGCCCTCGCAAATACAAAGGTGATGCCCTCGCAAAAAAAACATGCCCCTGGTCTTTCAAACTGCGGATGACGGAAAGTGATGTCGCCCCGTGTCATGGTTTTTTCTTTCCTTGCTGGCCGCGCTCAGTCTCGCCACATCCGATGCCCTGACAAAAAGATTTTTCAGCAATCTCTCGCCGCTTATGATGGGGATTATCAGGCTCGGTTATGCCCTGCCCTGGCTCCTCGCAGCACTGTTCTTTATACCCTGGATAATTCCTGACACGACATTCTGGTCCTGCATCGCTATCGGTTTGCCATTGGAGGCGTTGGCATTTTACTGCTACATGAAGGCCCTCAAGGTTTCACCCTTGTCTCTCACTGTGCCATTCCTGGCCTTCACTCCCGGGTTCATCATCTTGACAGGATGGATAATTTTAGGAGAAGAAATCAGTCCCGGCGGATTCTGCGGAATAATTTTAATTATTGTGGGGGCATATTTTCTAAATCTTTCCAAGACCAGGTACGGGCTCCTGGACCCCCTGAAGGCTGTCTTCAGAGAACCGGGGTCCCGTCTGATGTTGCTGGTATCTTTCATATATGCCTTCACCTCAACAATCGGCAAGCTCGCCATTATTCATTCCAATCCCTATTTCTTCGGCATCACTTACAACATGGCTCTTGTCATGTTAATGACCCTTTTTCTTCCCGCAGCAGCAAATGCCGAAACCGGAAAAAATCTGATTAGACGGCCTTTAATAGGCTTGATCCTTGGCGCACTTGTAGCCACCACTATCTTCAGCCATGTGCTCGCCATATCGATGACGAATGTCGCCTACATGATATCGCTGAAACGGACCAGTATTTTATTCGGCGTACTGTACGGTGCGCTGTGGTTCAAAGAGGAAAAATTTACGGAGAGGCTGACGGGGGCCATCATCATGATAACAGGTGTGTTTTTAATAGGCTGGTTCGGATAAATAGCGGGCAGAATTTGAGGATGTCTACCCTCGACGTGTTTCACTCCCTCAGGGTCAATTCGGCTAAGGCCTTTCTCTGCGGCTTCGCCTTGTAAAGGGCCAAGTCTCATTGAATTTGCACTTGACAAATAAATCCGCCTTTGTTACTGATTAATCAAATAATAAAAGAATACCGATGGATGTGTGGAAGAGGGGTTAGATGCCCCCGCTGCCCCGCAGCCGTGAAGGGAACGAAAACCTGAAAAGCCACTGTCGTGAAAATGCATGACGGGAAGGCGGGTGAGTAGGCAGCCCGAAGCCGGAAAACCAATCCATCGCGGTTCCTCGAGGGGGGCGTGCTACGTTAACATTACTTTTCATACCTTTTCTAATTCTAATCTACCAGCCCGTCATTTCAGAAAGCAAGGATGCAAGCGGTCCGGCTGCATCTCTACGCCGGTTTAGCCATGCCGGAATCTCTGGACACATACCCAGTTGCCATTATGTCATTGCGAGATTGAGCCGAAGCTCCGAGCGATTGAGAAAGTTCGCAAGCGCCATGAGTTATTATGAAACGTTTCTAACGCGAACGGGAAGCAGGGAGGTTTTTTGCGATGTCATCAATTGTCATTAGCAAGGAAAGATATAAGCGTAACATGTGAGCTGATGCGAATGTAAAAGGTGTTTACGAATGCAGTTTCGGGGATTATTTAAGAGGGATTATTCAATTTCACGCAGATTGAGGCATCTGGCCTCCAGAGAAACACATAGAGACACTTTCTATGCCGTTTCTGCATCTCTGGCCATGCATATAGGCTTAGCCTTGATCCTGACGACGGCCACTGTCATGTCTGCCAGCTTAAAGCTGGGGGAAGTTCCCATTATACATGTATCGCTGGTTTCCATGAACACAGAGGGGATATCATCTACGAGTTCGTTGCCTGACGCTGGACATCAGGAGTCTCGCAAAGACAGAGAAAGGATTATCGAGACCGCAACCTTAGTCAAACCGGTTGATAAGCAGGACAGGCAAGAGTCAACTGTAGCATTAGCTGCCCATAATGTGATTGCAACGCAGTCGTTCAATACCCACGTTGCTCAAAGACTTCAACTGTTTGGTTCTGGAGAGAAAGACACATCACCAGCACAACAGGATCGTAAAGGACAAGGTGGTTCCGTTATGTCCGGCAATCCATTGTCTGGAGAGGTATCTCTCGCTATACCGCGGTATCGTGAAAACACCCATCCGGCGTATCCATTAATCGCACGCATCAGGGGACATGAAGGAATCGTCATACTTTCTGTGGAGATTTTTACCGACGGAAGTGTTGGCAGTTTAAAGATCAAGAAATCATCTGGATATACTGTGCTGGATAAATCCGCCCTTGAGGCAGTGAAGACCTGGAAGTTTGAGCCCGGCAGAAAGATAGGCAAGCCTACCATTATGTGGGTTGATGTTCCTGTAAAATTTGTACTTAAAGATACCGAACCGACGTAGCGGGATGGTAGCGGGAAGCGACTTTTCATGATGAGGAAGGTTGGTTATCTGATAATTTTGCTATGGGTTTCACTTTCCGGTATCGTCTTTGCCTCGCCGCCGGGAAGAATTGTCTCCCTGGCGCCCTCTGTCACAGAGATCCTCTACGACCTCGGCCTCGGGGACCAGATTATAGCAGTTACCACCTTTTGCGATTATCCGCCAGAGGCAATGGATAAACCAAAAATCGGCGGTTATTCGAATCCATCCATCGAGTCCATCGTCGCCATGAAGCCTGATCTGGTAGTTATGATAGATGATGGCAACCCCATAGAAATCCAGGACAGGTTAAAGAAGCTCGATATTAAAACTTATGTTTTCAGGGCAAAGCGCCTGAAGGAACTTCCGCAGGGCATCCGTGATTTAGGAATAGTGCTTGGCATAAGAGATCGGGCTTTCAAGCGTGCGGCAAGAGTTGAGAATGTGATTCACAAGTATGAACGGCAGGCGCAGAAATCCCCGCCTCGCTATTTTGGAAAAAAGGCAATATTTATAATTCAACCGGAGCCGTTAATTGTTGCAGGGCCTGACACTATCATTGATGACGCCCTTAAACTCCTGGGATTACAAAATATCGCCTCCGATACCACTTCACCATACCCAAAATATTCCATTGAGGAGGTAATCCGGCAATCTCCCGATATAATCTTTATGGGGCAAGGTCCGATGACAAGAGAAATTTCAAAGGGTCTCTTGAGAAGACTGGGCAGTCTTGAGGCCATCAAGAAAGGAAGGGTCTATTATACGAGCGAATCACTGTACAGACTGACACCTAAGGTTATTTCAGGCATCGAGGAGATAGCGGGTTATCTTGGCGGGTTTTAATGCGGACACCACCTCGGATCATAATTGAAGTTTATCCCCCAAAAGGATGTAACCTAAGACCAATGCATCGCGAATATCCTCGCGGGAGGAACAATGTTTAAGTATTTTTTCATACCCATTTTTATATTTTCTTCTATTTTCGTTTTTGCGACAACCAGAGACGTAAATAATAAGGTTGTTACTCTATCTCGTGTAATAAGAGTGAGTCTCTTTCTCTTTGCCGTCTTTATCATAATTTCGGTAATTTCGATGCTCGTGGGGCCCAGTCACTTGGGTATGATATATCTTCTCAAAGGCTTGCTTTCAGGTATATACAGTGGAGACCTCAGTCTCATTGCGACGGAAAAAACGATCCTTTTTTCCATTCGTCTGCCCAGAATCATCTTCGCAGGTATTGTCGGCGCTTCCCTCTCGGCAGCCGGTGTCGTATTTCAGGGACTCTTTCGCAACCCCCTTGCGGACCCTTATATCTTGGGAATATCCGGTGGAGCGGCAGTCGGGGCAATCATAGGCATCATTGCGGGAGCAAGTGTCATTCCTTTTGGAATTCCCGGTCTGGCCGTTTCAGGGGCGCTGCTTACAATCGCTCTGGTTTACGGAATCGCCCGAAGAAAGAAAGAACTCCAATCCACCACACTTCTCCTGGCAGGGGTTATCGTCAATGCCTTTTTTTCTGCAGTAATTATGTTTCTGATTTCCACCACCAGCAGTAAGGAACTGCGCAGTGTTATATTCTGGATAATGGGAGATCTGAGTCTCGCCGAATGGAACGAGGTCATTCTGACAGGCTTTTTTCTGATGATCGGTTTCATTGTCATGTACGTCTATTCGAGACACCTGAATCTCATCGTCTCCGGAGAAGAGACGGCCATGCAACTTGGTGTGAATGTGGAACAAACCAAGAAGATCCTCTTGCTTGCCGCCTCACTTGTTACGGGAGTAGCCGTATCTGTTAGTGGTACCATCGGGTTTGTCGGTCTGATTATTCCGCACATGATGAGGATGCTCTTGGGTTCAGACCACAGACTTCTTTTGCCGGCTTCTGCACTCTTCGGCGGTTCATTTCTTATTGTTGCCGACACCCTCGCCAGAACAGTCACAGCCCCCGCAGAGCTACCGGTTGGCGTAATTACTGCCATGTGTGGGGCTCCCTATTTCATTTACCTCTTACGCAGGAGGGCCGTCTGATCTATGTCCATCGTCAAACTTGAACAGATAGGATTCAAATACAACGAGCACCAAGTTCTCAAGAACGTCTCTTTTGAGGTAAACAGGGGCGAGTTCATGGGGATTCTCGGCCCCAACGGCTCCGGCAAAACGACCCTGTTGAATGTTATCGATGGCATTCTCATACCCCAGGAAGGAGAGATATGGATAAACGGTACATCCTGCAATAAGCTCAAAAGGGAAAGTCTGGCGAAGATTATCGCTGTCGTTCCCCAGGAATCCCTGATGATCTTTCCCTTCACTGTTCAGGAGATCGTTTTAATGGGACGGGCGCCGCATTTAGGCAAATGGAGGTTTGAAGGAGAAACAGACTTCAGAATTGCCCACCAGGCGATGGAGATGACAGATACCCTTTCCTTGATGAACCGCAGCATGAATGCCTTAAGCGCTGGTGAGCGTCAAAGGGTCCTCATTGCGCGAGCCCTCGCCCAGCAGCCGCAGATCATGCTGCTTGATGAGCCTACGGCCTTTTTGGACATCAGGCATCAGATTGACTTTTTCGATTTGATAAAGGCGCTGAATAAGAACCAGACCCTCACGGTAATTGGAGTCACACACGATATTAATTTAGCATCACTATATTGTGACAGGATTATTCTCTTGCGTGACGGTCATATTCACTGCATGGGAAGTCCTGAAGAAGTAATCGCAGAATCACATATCAGGGAAGTTTACGAAACCAACGTAACAATAGATAGAAATCCGGTGACCGGTCAGCCACGGGTCACCCTTTTGAGTTCACATCCATCAGAGGGAGGAAGCCGGTCAAACTCCGGCGCTGCCCCGCAACTGTGAGCGGAACGAAATCCACACAATGCCACTGACTTTTCCTGTAAGGAATTTCGGGAAGGCGTGGATGTAGGGGAAAGCCGCAAGCCAGGACACTCGTCTGATGGACCAAATAACTACGATCCCGAGGGGGAAAGGAGAAATTCAAATGCATAAGTTTTTCAAATCAATCGTTGTCCTCGCAGTTTTCTTTTTAGTCATTGCTTCCGGCGGTTTTCCGCTCGCGGCGCCGCAGGGCGGTCCTCAGGAAAAAGCAATAGTCATGGAGGAAGTCGTTGTCACCGCAACACGAGATACAGAAGAGGTTCGTAATATCCCTGCAAATGTCTCCGTTATCACCGCCAAGGACATTGAAAAATCAGGGGCAACCAATGTTGTTGAAGTTCTGGATAAGCTGGAGAGCATTCAGTTTCGGAATTACAGCGGCAATGCCTCTCAATCTCTCATAGACTTGCGCGGCTTCGGTGGGGATAATCCCTTTGGAAAGACCCTGATCATGCTCGATGGCAGGCGCCTGAACCGGCCCGACATGTCTTCCATCAACTGGCTGCAAATTCCCTTGAATAACATTGAAAGGATCGAGGTCGTCCGCGGAGCGAGCAGTGTTCTCTATGGTGACGCAGCCGTTGGCGGCGTCATAAACATCATCACCAAAAAAGGAGAGGGCAAACCGAAATTCGATGCCTCCGTCATAGCCGGAAGCTATGGCCTTCATAATGAACGGGTTGGCGTCACCGGTTCTGTGGACAAATGGACCTACGCGTTGAACGGGGAAAACAATTTTGCCTTCGGCTACCGGGAACGATCGAAATTATCATCACAGGGAGGGGGCTTAAATGTAGGGTACGACGCAAGCGAGTTGTTCAATATTTCTCTGGGACTATCCTTCAACAAAACAGATTATCAGATGCCTGGCTACCTCACGAAGGTCCAGATGGAGCAGGACAGGCGACAGTACCAGCCGGCAACACCGGCATTATTTAGTGTCGCAGCTACCAATGATGACGGCTCGGATAAATATGCAAACGTCAATCTGGGCATAAAGTATATCTTAGGGTCCATGGGGGAAATTGATATCAATTTTCTTTATGGCAATAAGGATATTCAGACTGATATGACGTCATGGTCTCAGTTCTCAAACACCAAGATGGATACGTACGGCATTACTCCGAAATATATTCTGGCGAAGGATATCTTCGGCTTCAAGAACAAGTTGGTTCTTGGTCTAGATTATTACAACGAGCCGTATAAGAAGGAATTTTACAGTGACCGGGAGAGGAATACAAGAACAGGCTGGGCAGATTTCACAAGGGACAGCCTTGGATACTACATCCGGGATGAATTCAGTCTCCTGAAAACCCTGATTCTGAATGCCGGGTATCGGTCAGAACGGGCAACCATCACGGGGTCCAACACGGACACGGCGACGCCGGCCAACAGCTTCACGGATCAAGATAAAACCTACAATGCCGAGGCCTATGAAGCGGGACTGACCTGGCTTGTGGGCAAGAAATCGAAGGTCTTCGGAAAGTATTCCACTGTTTATCGCATTCCCTTTCTTGAGGAAGTGGCATATTTTAATGGTGGTGGTGGTGGGTTCTTGAAGAACCTTGAAAAGGAAAAGGGGATCAGTACAGAAGTGGGGACGGAAATTTATCCTCTGGATAACCTGAAAATAGGGTTGACCCTGTTCAGGATCGATATGGAGGATGAGATCCATTACGTCGGTGTATATCCGACGGGTCATAATGAAAATGCAGGAAAAACGCGCCATGATGGTGCAGAGGTTTCCCTGTCCTATCTGTGGGAAAAACGGGCCAAGCTCTACGGCAATTTCACCTATCATATGGCCACCTATGAAAATGGCCCTAACAATAAAAAGGAGTTGCCCCTCGTACCCAACAGGATGGCGAATGCCGGTGTGGAGATCTATTTGCCCTATAATCTGATGTTGCGTCCCGAAGTTCGCTATGTGGGTGATGCTTTTCTATCCCAAGACGACACCAACATTTCCGAGAAGCTGGAGTCTTACACCCTCTTCAATCTTTATCTTTCTTACAAGCCGTCTTTTGGAAAAGCTACCGTGACGGCCTTCTTAGGTGTGGATAATCTGACCGATGTAAAATATTCGTCATTTGGCTCGTACAATGTCCCGGGATATGGAGCGGGGGCTCCCAATACCTACTATCCCATGCCGGGGATCACCTACAAGGGGGGACTTTCTTTTGTCTTTTAATAAGAGGTGTACTTCTTTTAAAAACCGACTTCCTTTTCGTTTGGGGACGACCTCATACATCATTCCGGCGGATCTCCTGGCGAATGTAAATTTTCTGGGAGACAAGGTAGATGATATCGAACTGGTGCTGTTTGAATCGGATGAAATCACTAACCTGCCCGATGCCGCCACGGTGAAGATGCTGAAGGAGATGGCAGAACGGCATGATCTGACCTACACCGTCCATCTGCCTTTCGACACTTGGATGGGACACCAAGATGAGTCTGTGCGGCAGCGATCTGTGGACAAATGCCTCCGCGTGATCGACTGCACCGCTCCGCTTTCGCCCTTTGCCTATGTCATCCATTTCCATGGGGACCATCCGGGTGGAAGCCCATCGCCGGACCTGGCACGCTGGATCGATGGCCACCGGCGCTCTGTGGAGAGGCTCCTTCAGGATGTTAATTCACAGGACCTGTGCGTTGAAACACTCGATTATCCTTACACTGTTATAGAAGACATTATCAGTGACTATAACCTGAGCGTCTGTCTTGATATCGGCCATCTCCTTCTGTGCGGGTATGCGCCGGAAGATTACCTTGACCGCTATTTACCGCAGACGCGGGTACTCCACATCCATGGGGTTGAGGACGGAAATGACCACCGCAGTCTGGCCTTCTTACCCACCGGTTTGTTGACCACCCTCATGGATCAGTTGGGCAACGGTTCAAAAAATTCACGGGTTTTGACGATGGAGATTTTCGATGAAGGGTTGTTGAATCAGTCGCTGGATGTTCTGAGCAGCTTTGTATAATGATTTACTGATAAAACAGGAAGATGAAGAAGACAGAGAAACACCGCAAAGCAAAGTGTGTCGCCATATTCGGAACAGGTTCGGACGTGGGTAAAAGCATCGTGGTAGCAGCTCTCTGCCGTATTTTCAACGATCTTGGCATTCGTGTCGCGCCATTTAAAGCCCAGAATATGTCCAACAACTCCTACGTCACACCCGAGGGTGGAGAGATGGGGCGGGCTCAGATTGTTCAGGCGGAGGCAGCGCGGATAGCCCCACACGTGGATATGAATCCGGTCCTTCTCAAACCATCAACAGACACAGGTGCCCAGGTTGTCCTTTACGGACAACCCCTGGGAAACAGAGAAGCAAAGGAATACTTTTCCGACACAAACTACCTTTATGAAAAGGCCTTGGCCAGTCTAGAACGCCTCAGGACTTTGTACGCCCTTATCTTCATGGAAGGCGCCGGCTCCTGCGCCGAGGTCAACTTGCGATCCCGTGATTTTGTGAATTTCCGCATGGCACATGCCGCCGATGCACCGGTTATTCTGGTCGCCGACATCGACAGGGGAGGTGTCTTCGCCCAGATAATCGGGACACTGAATATTATCCCCAAAGAAGACAGAAAGCGGATTAAAGGCATTATCATCAACCGATTCCGCGGCGATGCGGATCTTTTCAAAACGGGCATGGAATTCATCGAAGACAAAACCGGTCTTCCCGTCCTGGGTCTTATCCCGTATTTCCATCACATCCAGATAGACTCTGAAGATGGCCTGCCGCTCGATTTCCTGCTTGACCCGCCGTCCGGCCCTGAACCGGGAAAAGTGAACATTGGTGTCATTCGGTTGCCGCACATCTCCAATTTTACTGACTTCAATCCTTTCGAGCGTGACGCATTCATTAGTCTCCACTACCTTGCTCGACCCCGGACTCTGTATGGATACGACGCGATCTTTATCCCTGGTACGAAAAACAGCCGTTTTGACATGGAATGGCTCAGGCATACAGGCTGGGCAACTCACCTCGCAGAATTCGTCCATGACGGCGGCCACCTCGGCGGCATATGCGGCGGCTACCAGTTGCTTGGGAAGCTGATCCGTGATCCTTACGGTATTGAAGGGACACCGGGAGAGACATATTGTCTTGGTCTTCTGGATGTCGAGACAACCCTGCACAGGGAAAAAATACTTTCCCGTTCCAAAGGCATCTGGGAACGCAGTGGAGAAAATGTAGAAGGTTACGAGATACACATGGGCATCACAGAACACGGTCGCACTGTGCTTCCCGTGATACGCATCCTGTCCAAAAACGAAAGACGAGCCGACAGTTTCGATGGGGCTTCAAGTCCGGAGGGAAGGGTCTGGGGCACCTATTTCCACGGGTTGTTTGATACGCCCGGCTTCAGGCATAGCTTTCTGAAAGCAATTTGCACCAACTATAAACCCGGTGAAAACGATCGCGATACCGGTGATGCATCCAATTTTAAAGATCACCAGTATGACCTGTTGGCCGAACACTTCCGGACGCATCTTAATATGGACAAGCTGTTGAAAATCGCAGGTATTGACGATCTCATTAAAGACATGCGTGTCCCAGGGAATACCATGAAACGTGGACATATATAAGACCACTCCCACAAAAGTGGGAATCCGGACGCTGTCCCGGCATAAAGAGATGGCGCAAAAAGGAGTGGAGTATTAGCAATGGATAGTCCCCGGATAGTCATAGCAGGTACGCACAGCGGTGTGGGAAAAACGTCCGTCACCCTTGCCGTCGTAGCTGCATTGAGAAAGCGCGGCTTCAAGGTGCAGACCTTCAAGGTGGGACCGGATTTTCTCGATCCATCCTATCTGACTATGGCTTCAGAGAGACCCTGCTATAATCTCGATGGCTGGATGGCAGGCAGGGACTACGTTTGCAGGCTTTTTGCACGGGCGTCTGAAAGCGCCGACATCTCCGTTATCGAAGGCGTTATGGGCCTTTTTGACGGTGCCGATCCCGACAGCTCCGAGGGGAGCACAGCGGAAATCGCACGCTGGCTTGATGCCCCTGTGCTTCTGGTTGTGGATGTCTACGGCATCGCCCGAAGCATTGCCGCTGTCGTGAAAGGCTACACCGATTTCGAAGCGGGTTTGAAGGTTGCAGGGGTAATCGCCAATCGCTGCGGTTCGGAGGGCCATACATTGTGGCTCGCTGAGTCGCTCGCTTCGGCATCACTGCCCCCCCTTGCGGGAGCCATCCCGATGGATGGGTTTCCCCATCTTCCCAGCCGGCATCTCGGTCTGGTAACAGCCGATAACGGGAACCTCTCCCAGCCTGTTCTCAATGGGCTTGCGGATGCCTTTGAACAGTACGCATCGGTTGATAAGGTGACGGAAATTGCACGGAGCGCTCCGTCTCTCGACTTACAATCCATTACCTTCCCTCCTCCGGTGGGAGGGATTGAGGGAGGGGGCGAAACAGGGAATCAGATCAAACGCATATCCATCGGTGTTGTCTATGATGCGGCCTTTCACTTCTATTACAGGGATCTCTTTGATGAATTGGAAATGATGGGGTGCATGCTGAAGTTTTTTTCACCGATTGCAGACAACCATCTTCCGGAAGGACTTGATGCCCTCTATATCGGCGGGGGATATCCGGAAACGCATGCGGAGGCGCTGGCTGCCAACGAGGAAATGCTTTCGGACATCCGGAAATTTTCCTCCTCCGGCCGGCCTGTTTATGGTGAATGCGGCGGATTGATGTACCTGAGCCGAACACTGGAGACTAAAGACAGAGTTCAATACCCGATGGTCGGGCTGATTCCGGCGTCGACCAGGATGCTAGACCGGATCGAATCCCTGGCATACGTTGAAGTGACGCTCAATGCCGATTCTCTCTGGGGCGCCAGGGGAACAACCCTGAGGGGCCATGAATTCCACTACTCGGAATTGACCGCCGACCCGACAGAAAATGCAGGGTGGTCTACCGTTTATACTGCGAGGAAACGCCGCTCCGCCGACACTACAAGGGAAGGTTTTCAAAACGGCAGGGTATTGGCGAGCTATACCCACCTTCACCTTGCTTCTCGCCCGGAGGCGTTGAGATATTTCATTAAGAAAATCTCCTGAAGCATCCCCCCTTGTCCATCCTGGCGGACGATCTGTCTGGATCAGGCCAGGGGGGGATCAGTCATTTCGGCATTTACGGATTATTATCTTCTTTGCGTCTCGATGCCCGTTTATTGGGATCGAGCTCCATCTTTCGCAGGCGTATGTGTTGCGGTGTGACTTCCACCAACTCGTCTTCAGCGATAAATTCAATGGACTGATCCAGTGAAAGGGGGCGCGGCGGCCTTAAGGTCACGGTCGCTTCCGCCGTTGAACTCCTGATATTTGTGAGTTTCTTTTCTTTGGTAATATTCACCGGCATATCACCGGTGCGATTGCGTTCGCCGATGATCATCCCGCCGTACACCTCGCATCCCGCTTCCACGAAGAGTTCACCGCGGTCTACCATAGCCAGGCTGGCATAGTTAGTCACCCTGCCGCTTCTATCGGCCAGAAGAGCACCGCTTGCCCGCTGCGGGATCGGCCCGAACCACGGTTCATAGTCTTCAAAGAGCGTATTCATCACACCCGCACCCTTGGTATCCGTCAGAAAATGACTGCGGAAACCGATCAGGCCGCGGCAGGGAACAAGGAACTCCAGGTTGACCCGGCCGCTTCCCTTATTGATCAGGTGGGCCATGCGCCCTTTTCTCACCGAAAGTTTTTCCGTCACAATGCCGACGTATGCTTCAGGGATATCGAGAAAAACACGCTCCACAGGCTCCAGGGTTTTGCCATTTTCTTTTTTCGTGATAACGTTCGGTTTGGACACCATAAACTCATAGCCTTCCCGGCGCATGGTCTCGATCAGCACGGCCATCTGCAGCTCTCCCCGCCCGCAGACCTCGAAGGCGTCCTTACGTTCCAATGGTTTGATTTTCAACGCTACGTTCCGGAAACTCTCTTTTTCCAGACGCTCAAGAAGATGACGTGTCGTCAGATACTTTCCTTCCCTTCCGGCAAAGGGACTGTTGTTGACATAAAAGATCATGGAGACGGTCGGCGCGTCGATAAGTATCCGGGGGAGCGGCATGGGATTGTCCTGCGATGTAATCGTATCGCCGATACTGATAGCCTCCACACCGGCAACAGCGACGATGTCACCGGCCTCGACGACATCCACCTGCTTTTTCTTCAAACCGTAAAACGTATAAAGGGCGGAAAACCTGACACCTGGTGTGATCGCATTTTCTCCGCAAAGGGCATATGTCTGATTCATCGCGAGCCTTCCGTTGATCAACCGCCCTATGCCAATCTGCCCCACATAGGGATCATAATCGAGATTCGTAACCAGGAACTGGGTAACCTGTTCGTCATCGGCAGCAGGACCGGGTATTGTGGAACAGATGGCGTCAAACAGGGGTTTCAGGTCTTCCGATTGATCTCCCGGCTTCTGATGGGCAATGCCCCGTTTTGCGTTGGTATAAAGGATGGGAAACTCGATCTGCCGCTCGTTCGCATTGAGATCGATAAAAAGGTCGTAAACCTCATTAATGACCTCCTCGATCCGGGCGTCACCGCGGTCGATCTTGTTGATGACGACCACAATGGGCAGTTTTCTGGCAAGGGCTTTTTTAACGACGAATCGTGTCTGCGGAAGCGGTCCCTCACTGGCATCGACCAGCAGAATGGCCCCATCGACCATATTCAGGCTGCGTTCAACCTCACCGCCGAAATCCGCATGACCGGGTGTATCGACGATATTGATCTTGATATTGTCGTACCATATGGCCGTATTCTTCGCCATGATGGTAATCCCCCGCTCCCTTTCGAGATCCATGGAGTCCATAACCCGCTCTGCGATCTCCTGATTCTCCCGGAAGGTGCCAGTTTGCTTGAGCATGGCATCTATGAGGGTCGTTTTGCCGTGATCAACGTGGGCGATGATAACAATATTTCTTATGTTCTGCTTTCGCAAGTGTGTTGCCGCTCCCTTAAAGGGCATCCCCCCTTGTCCATATCGACGGATGATCAGTTTGGATCAGGGCAAGGGGGGATGATAATAACGTATTCTTTATGTATATGTTCAGCTGTTCATTTCGGTAATTTTCGTTTGTGTTTCTTTATTGAGGAACTCCCATAACCCGACCTGTTTCAGGGTCTCCACTTTCGGCACCCCGTTCGCATTCCAGCCCCGCTCGCGATAGTACGTCTGTATCAATTTTTGCAGTTGTTCTTTCCTAAAGTTCATCAGGATTTCCCTTTTGTCTTTCGTTTGGATCTTCTCTACGTCTGCGAGAGGCTTCCCCAATATTTTGCTCACTTCCGCATCGTGGAAATCCTTCTCGGCATCATAGAGATCATCATCTGTAGGCCCTATTGCCCGGTCAGGCACCCAGTCATGCTCGCCCGTTCCTTCACCGAAGATCATGGCATTCATGACCCTCTGCAGATTTATGTCCCTGTCTGTCCGCTCGTAGATCTTCTCCCATGTGAGGTTCGCACCCAGCATGCCGTTATAGAACTCCGCATACAGCTCCTGGGAGGCAGGGTTTATGTATATATCGGTGTTCTTCATTTTTTCCGAATCCGGATTGAAGACATCCACCCATGGAAGTTTGCAGAGACCCAGGTTGTCATTGCCGAGACGAACCCTCGGATAGGTTATAAGGGCGTTAGCCTTGTCTTTGAAAGAAGGAAAAGCACCGAGGAGGTCTGCTTTAATCAGCCATGCCGCGGCGTGATGCGCCCCTATATCACTGGCCGCTGCATATGACGCCTGCATGCACAGAGACCTGTGCGTCCTGTAAAGAGAAAATGGAAGGCCCTTCACCTGCATGGCAAATTTCATGAGTTCCTTCTTGGGATTTTCGCGGCCCGTTCTTTTAACATACCTGCGGGACACCCAGTCCAGCAAGCTAATCATCCCTTTTCCCGCTTCCCTGGCGCACTCCGTCTCGCCGCTGCTAATCTGGTGCAGGAAACCGAGTACCGCTTTTTCATTTCCCCATGTGAGTTCCAGACCGCCCGTATCGTCCTTCGTGAGATAACCCCTCTGGAAGCACTCCATCAAAAAGGCAATAATAACGGCGGCAGTTATGGTATCGATACCGAAGTTATCGCAATGCCAGTTGGCTTCCATGATGGCTTCAGCATTCCATATGCCTAAATTCGATCCGAAACCGCACGCTGTCTCATACTCAGGCCCATCGACCCAGACCTTCCTGCCTTTTTGACCACCGACCGATATGGTAACACAGCCGCCCTTGGTGCACCGCAAAGAGCAGCCGGGGTAACACCCGTCCATCCCTCTATGATCGAAGAGGTTTTCCGCGTAAAATTTACCGCTGATCTGTTCCGCTCTGGGATCGGAACCATACTGGTAGTTCTTGACCGGCAGAGACCTGTAATTTTCTTTATTCATGAAACTGATTAGCCCTGCACTTCCCTTACGGTACATTTTAAGTGATACCGGATCAACCTCCCTCACAACCTTGGAAAGCTTCGAGCCCGCCTTTTTCGCCTTCTCCCAGTCTGCTGCACCATACGGATTTTCGCCATGCGGATATTCCGCCATGACGATGACGGACCGTATTTTTTTATCGACCATCACCGAGCCAAGGCCGGTTCTTCCTGCCTGTTTCGTCCTGAAAAACCCCTTCTGGCCGTTAGTCGTTTTCGTAGGGTCATAATAATGGCTGTTGATACATCCATATGTCGTACTGGCCGCACCTACACCGGTTGTAACAAAGGCCATGTTCTTTTTTTCATAGCCTTCCTGTGTGAATTTATCGGCAATGAATTTCTCCAGCTCAAAGACGTGTTCTATCTTCGGCGCTTCAATTATCCTTACCTCATTCTTAAACCCATCGATGACAATAAAAACGTCTTTTTCCGATTTACCCGTGATCTCAATTACGTCAAACCCGGCGAATTTCATGTTGGCCCCGAAATGTCCGCCAAAATTCGATACCCCCGGGATTCCCGTGTGGGGAGACAGAGAGAGCGCCATGCATTTGCTTGTACCGGGGAAATTGGGAACACCCGCCAGCGGCCCCGGGGAAAAAATTAATGGATTCTCCGGAGCGTAGGGGCTCGTATTCGGGGTTATTCGCCTGTAGAGTAGATATAAGCCCAAGGCTCTCCCCCCGACGAAGTAATCCCTCGCACGTGAATCAAGGCCTTTCGCATCTATCGCACCAGTATGAAGATCGATAGTGAGAATCTTATTGGCGTATCCACGCGTCAGATTTGATTTGGCGTACTTCATTTAGTTCTCCTTACGGGGGATTCTGCCTCTGCTGCCGTTTAAGTCACATCTACTCCCAGGAGAGAACAGGAGCCCGTTTTTTAGAAGGCGCACTATAAGCCAAAGCAATTTGCCTTGTCAATTGGAAAAGTGAATTAGCTTGACATTCTCGGCAATTCGTGGTTGAGCCTCCCTTCAGTTAATAGTTGTTTTAAGATAGGGAGCAACTCACACGCAGGGAAGCATTGAAATGAATAACCAATGGGTCTGGATCGATACACAGGCAAGAATGGATGAGGCAAAAGAAGATATCGGCAATGCATCCATTATCTGTGTTGATACAGAGTATGATTCCTTCAGGTATTTTCGCGAAGTCCTCTGTTTAATTCAGATAGATGCGGGTGGAAGGACTTACCTCTTCGACCCTCTGGGCAGCCTTGATTTTTTCTTCTTAGGAAAGATTTTCACAGATCTTGCAATCCTCAAAATCATGCACGCCGGTGATAACGATATCCGGCTTCTAAAAAGGGACTACGGTTTCGAATTCAAGAATATTTTTGACACACATCAGGCTGCATCCATCCTCGGTTGTCACAATCTTTCTCTCTCGACATTGATAAGCCAGTATCTCGGCATGGAACTCAAGAAAGATAAGAAAATGCAGCGTTCCAAGTGGGAAACCCGCCCCCTGACGGAAGAACAGATACACTATGCCGTAGAGGACACAGCGCACCTCACGGCCCTGTATCGGAGGCTTGAGTCTGAGATCCAGTTGAAGGGTCTCAAGAGAAAAGCGGCAAGGGCTTTTGACAAGATCGCCGCTGTAACGTGGAGCGAAAAATTATTCAATCCTCAGGCATGCAAAGGTATCAAGGGGTACGACTCCCTTTCAGCGCACCAGAAGCATTATTTGCTGAACCTCTACCGCTGGCGCTTCCAGAAGGCAAAGAGTACAAACATGGCACGCTTCAGGATATTGCCCGATCAGGCCCTGCTTGACTTAGCAAGATCCGAGGCATCCTCCATGGAAATGCTGAGGAAGACAGAGATACTTTCTCCTGAAAAGATAAGACTCTATGGACGGGAAATTATCGAGACCATTAGCGGCGGCAGAGGGTCGGAACAGAACCTCCAATAAAACAGCGCTCTACATTTGGAATAAATTTGTTTTCAGGCGACGCATAGCAAGAACTACAGGCAGATTGATTAAACTGCAATATTTCGTCTTCACCTTTTAAATCCCTCGCGCGCCAGATAATCCTGTGCCGCTTTGAGTCCCAGCCATGCTGCGGATATCATGTCCTGGAGGGATTCATCAAAGGCCCATAGTTCCTCGTACGCCCGTGCACGGATGTAGTAAGCCATGGCTTCTTTCCTATTAATGGCTATCGCCATGCTGCAATACTCGACGGTCTGAGAAAAATTTCCCAGTTTCCCATAGGCTATACCCCTGTAGAGATAGGGCTTCGTGTCTTTCGGGGCCAGTTTCATGACCTTGTTGAAATCCTCGATTGCCCTTTCATACTCGCCCAATTCCCAGAAGGCTATCCCGCGGTAGAGGTAGCCCGTAGCATCAGCGGGTTTCATCTCCTTTATTTTTCTGAATTCGCGAATGGCCCTCGCATAGTTTTCTGAGTCTCCGTAAAACTTCGTGAGGGAACCGTAGTCCAGGATTTGACTCGGGTTAATCTCTAAGGCCTTCTGGTAATCGCTTAACGCTTTTTTATGATTACCCAGACGACCGTAAGCAATAGACCGGAGCAGATATACCCTTTCATCCCGTGGATTCATTTCCAGAACGACGTCATAATCCTTGATTGCATTATCATAGCGGCCGGCAGCCCAGTCAGCCACGCCTCGACCATAATAGGCGCTCACCTGTTTCGGATTACGTGTGATGAGGCTGTCATAGTACTCTTTGGGCGTATCTCTCTTTCCCAGTTTCTGGTAAGCCTGGTCAAGGCTGGCTTTGGCTTGCGGATGTTTCTCATTCTTTTCGACAGCACGGTGATAATCATTAATGGCAAGGAGAAGGTTGCCGGTTTTCTCATAGATCCTTCCCCGTTGATAGTAGGCCTCGGAAGATCCGGCGTTGATTTCAACAGCCCTTGTGCAATCCTCCAGTGCCTTATCGATATCTCCCATTTTCTCCTCGAGAGCGGCGCGTTTGAGGTACAGGGACTCTTCCCGGGGGCTCAGTTCTATGAGCCTGTCCAAATCCCCTTTGGCTTTTTGGTATTCGCCTATTTTCTCAAGGATCCTTTCCCGGCAAAGGTAGAAGAACTTTTCTTCTTTCTGAAGTTCGATGGCCTTCGTGAAGGCCTCTGCTGCTTCCCGGTCCTTGTCCGAGATGAGGAGCCTGTATCCCTCGAGGCATAAGTTCCAGGCAATGAGATCATCAACAGCGCGGCGATATTGCTGTTCCCCCGATGCATCCCCGCCTTTGGATGAGAGTTTCTTTCGCAGATCGTCGATCTTGATAAGCGCCGCTTCCAGCTCTCTTCCGATCTCCACCAGGTCCTTGCTCCTTTGAGAATCCATGCGGAGTGAATTCAGAGCCCTCACAAGGGCCGGGGGGTCAGTCGCTGTTTTTGCACTAAAGGAAAAAGATTTTCCATCCTTACTTTCTGAAACCGTCTCCACCGGGACCAGCGCTGATACCATAGATCGGATCTCTTTTGGGCCGAGGAGAAACAACTTTGCATCTGTATGCTCAAAGAGATAATTCCCCAGATCCCTGTAGAGAAGCCCTTCTGCGTGTGCACGGCCAATGACTTTTGAGGATGCTTCGTTGTCCAGTTCACTCGCTCGATAGGTGTATCTCTTTTCAAAGGTCTTTACTTCAGCGAAGGCAGGGCTCATGACGAACTGGAGCAGCAGTATCATGATTAAAACGAAACACTTGATATTAATCGGAGTCTTCCAGTTCATTAATTCAGCCTCTCAAGGTCGGTCAACGATTATCCTCCAGAACCTCTATGGATGGCGATTGCGGAAAGGTGAATTTCTATTTTCCCTTCATTTTCTTTGTTTCTTGCGTCTCCCTGAATGTGAGGGCCAAATTAAGCTGCTTGATTGCTCTCTGGCAGTCTAATATGGCCGCAGCCTTGTGGCCGCCATGATTTAGGAAGTGTTCGACAGTCGGTAGGCCTTTTATCCTGCTTTGCGGAATATCAGGAGTCAACTTTGTAAATGTTTTTTTCTACGAGCAGCTCTGTCGCCCTTTTAAGCCTCAGGGAGAGTGTTCTTAAAATTACCTGAAAATATTGTGACAGCTTGTTGTATTCTGTGTCTAAGAAAGCGCGATCGATGAGCCCGACCGTTGTTTCTCCCACTGCCCGTGCTGTGGCAGTTCTGGGAATACGGGCTAGAAAAGCTATTTCCCCGAAGACATCCCCGGACTGTAAGACCACGATGACGGCCCTTCCGCCTTTAGTTGCCTTGGACAGTTCCACAGCACCGGATTCTATCGCATATATCCAATCACCATGACTCCCTTCCTCAAAAATAATCTGGCCATCCTGATAGGTTTCGTATGTTGCGATGGGTATCATTTTTACATACTCCTTGAAAGTTTCCTCGATTTAACTGTTTTATCGTTTATAAGAAATAATGGTTGAGAAGGTTTATTTGTGCAAGCTTGCCTTCCTGTATACCTTCAGGAAGACGCCGTTGACTTCTCATTTCACTGACTCTATTGGTCAGGTTTCGCCGGAAGCTCTTTTTCATCGTCTATGCCAGGAAGGCTTCTTTTTCCTATTTTATAGGCGTCTGCCACAGAAAAGAGCCAACAGCATAAAACAAATAATAAGATAAGCCTAATATAAATCCCACTATGTGCGGAATCAATACTGGCGAGATTCGAGATTGTCTCCATGTCAGCGATTCCGCCTCCACTCTGAATTGCCTTAAGACTTTCCAGGGCGCTGACAGTCACTGTTCCGATAATTATGCCGAGCGCCAATAGTACAAGTATCAGAATTGTGAGACCCCGCTTGTACCTCTTGAGATAAATCTGACCCAAGCCGGGAAACACCAAGCCTGATAATAAGGCGGCCTTAATAGCAGTTTTCATGTGTCATCTTCCATCAGTATCATTGGTCAGTCTACGACACTTATCATACCATATTCTTAAAGGGGAATGCTGCTATTTTCTTGTTAGGAAAATACCTCAAACATCAGCGCGGAGCTTTCACTTATTTCCCGTCATACTTTGCGATAAAGAACAAGATGGAAAAACCGATGCCGGACCAAAAAATGTCTCTGCACCTTACTCATTGGGATTATAGAGTCTTTCCTTTTGCGGCGCTATCCCTTTTCCTTTTAACTTCGTTTCTACGAACCAATCTATCAGCTCTCGGGCAATACTTATCTTGCCGGGTATGGTCGGGAGTCTTTCAGGATCAAACCAGCCTGCATCAGCGATCTCCGCCTCGTCAATCTTGATCTCGCCGCTCTCATATTCTGCGGTGAAACCTATCATCAGGGAATCAGGAAAAGGCCAGGGCTGGCTTCCGAAATAACGGATATTCTTCACCCTGATGCCCACCTCTTCTTCTATCTCGCGTTGTACCGCTTCTTCGAGCGTTTCGCCCGGTTCGACAAACCCTGCGAGGACGCTGTACAGCTCAGAAGTGAATCGTTTAACCCGGGCCAGGAGCACCCTATTCTCCCTTTCTACAAGAACGATGACTGCAGGAGAGATGCGGGGGAAAATCAATAATTCGCAACATGGGCACTCTTTGGCGATCATGCCCCTTGCACGAATCGTTTCCATTCCGCAGTACCCGCAATATCTTGTGGTCCTGTCCCAATCAATCATATGCACCGCTTTCATTGCTATCCTGTGGAGGAATTCTTCAAGGCGCCCGTAAAGATACCTTAACCCGCGAAGAGCCATTTTGTCGGGAACCGAAGCGGTCTCGCAAATCTCAGCACAGTAGCAGTGGCGTCCGGCAAGGGTCCCAAGATACCATTCCCTGATCGGTTCTAACCCGAGCTCCGCCGGATTTGTGAAACACGGGACAGAGATTTTTTCACCTGCCTCTGCAACCATCATCCTGTCTGACATAAACACGAACCACCACGCCGGTACTAACTTTTTCGGCGGCGCTTCAACTGAAGGGATAAATCTGTTTTCCATAGTTTAAATTTTAGCCTGTTTTTTATTTAGTTGTAAAAAAGATTTGAGGATCCCGATGCAGATAATTAGTTTGACTGCATTCACATCAGTACTTTCGAGAACACCAGCTTATCATCACCGATTCGGTAAAAATCCTTGATACGTGCCGCCAGTTGGTAACCGTTCCTCTCATAAAACCGTATGGTTGCGCCGTAAGATTCCTGCGATGACGTCTCAATGAGGAGCATGCGCCCGCCTTGCTTTATGACTTCATGTTCGACATATTCCAAGAGATAGCGTCCAATTCCCTTCTTCTCGGCCGCTGGATCGACTACGATCCAGTACAAATCATATACGCCCTGCGTCAGGGGAATCGGACCGTAACAAGCGAAGCCCCGTAACATGGGATTGCTCTTTCCGTATTCAAGGACGGCGAAGATGTAGCCGCTCGCATCTCCTTCTTTAATGGCCTCATCAACCAGTTCCAGCGCAGTCTCTATCTCGACATCATTGAATTTGCCCGATGAAACAACCATCTTTTCGATTCGGGATCTGTCGCGCGGTTCCAGTTGACGGATTCGTTTCTCTTGATCCACTTTTTTTTCACTCCGATACCGTGGCATCATCTACACACCCGAAGCTATATTTGACAGCTTAATCCCAAGGATAAGGTTACACATAGTTTGCTTCCCCGATCCTTGTACCATATTTTAAACAAGAAAACGTCGGTTATCAATTGTGCGGCCTCAGCCGTAATCCGTGTCCCAAGAACGTCGATAAGGCAAACGATTGCGAATATCATGGAGGGATCAGTTCTTCACGACTTCCAGAGCCAGATCGATCTCATCCGCTTGGGACTTCGCGGGGCTCCAGCGCAGCTTCCATTGATGCTTTGGTGTTTGCCGCGGCGTGGCGACATCCGGAGTGCGGTATTCAGCCCACGCGACAAAATCGAGCCACCAGTCCAGTACCGCCTTGTAACCCCACAGGTGAACCTTGCTGGCCACACCCGGGTGCGCAACAAGCAACAGGTCATATACATCCCATTTGACTGCCTCTCCGGGCTGTATGGATTCCACGATTTTTGATCGGGAGAGGGCATCAGTGGCATCATGAATTATACCGCGTTCTTGCGCAAACGTGGCATGCGGAACAACACCGATCAATGTCGCATGGCCGGTATTCACCATCGAGAGCATCGCCCGGGTAAACGCAATCTCTCTGCCCCCGTTCACCTGAAGTTTTGAAGGAACCGCTTGCAGGAAAATCTCCAGGCATATTTCTTGACTTTTCGTCTTGGTTTCCGCAGCCTTTGTGTCTGGCATAATTGTATACTCCCTTCTGACTCATTGCCGATCTGACATTTTGTTCAAGGTATTTCTCAAGAAATCTACGGCAATTATCGGCTTAGCTTAGTCGAGGCGCTACCCACCTTTTAATCATATAACCCATCCTAACTATTTTTACCACATTTTGAGGGAGACTCATGACATTTTATTCCATCGCGCTGAACTGTTCTCATTTGCCGGAGGTGCAACTTTTCTGCTTATCTCCGGCAGATATATCGGGTAAATCTTCAGGCCATCTTCACCGACGAGCCTTTCCAGATAAAGGCGGATTCTTTGCCGATATTTATCGTGTATTTCCTTGAGATCCTCTTCACGATTTGTCCATCTTTCATTCTCCCTTCGGTTCAGCTTTTTGTTTCTGCGCGTTTTTTGGCTTTCACACATTTGGACGAAACGGGAACCAAAATTGCGATCGAATATTGGCAGGAAAAGAATTCTCATAAGGGGATAAGGCAGGGTCAGAAACGGCATTGCCTTTTTTATTGCTGAATTTTAACGCTTACTGTGCGGAAGATTAAGAAAATCTAAGGCGTCCTGGTGAGGCGGAATCCGATGTAGCGGGTCATGCCGGCCGGGTTGGAGTATAGACGATGAGCCGAACGGCTGTACTTGGCGCCGTCGCTCCAGCAACCGCCCCGCATTACCCTGTACGTACCCGATGAAGGGCCGGAAGGATCCGAAAGGCGGCTCCTCCAGGAATAATCGTCGAACCAGTCCTGGCACCATTCCCATACGTTGCCGTGCATGTCGTAGAGACCCCACGCGTTGGGGGCAAAACTTCCGACGCGTACCGTCTTATCCCTGTATTCTCCCTTCAGACAGCCGGAAAGAGGGTAATTGCCATTATAGTTCGCCTGATCCGTGGAAAGACAGTTTCCCGTATAGAAGGGTGTTGTCGTCCCAGCCCGGGCTGCGTACTCCCATTCCGCCTCTGTGGGCAGTCTATACTTGTCTGTTCCCTCCGTCTTGTTGAGCTTCCGGATAAAGTCCTGGGCATCGTTCCAGGAGACCTGCTCTACAGGACAATCATCGCCGCAGTTCTTAAATTCTGAAGGATTGTTCCCCATGACCTTCTTCCATTGTCCCTGGGTAACCTCCGTGGTCTGCATGTAAAAGGGTTTGCTGATCTTGACCTTGTACTGCTTCTCATTACTCGACCGCTCCGGTTCATTGTCAGGTGATCCCCTCTTAAAAGTCCCCGCCGGGATGAGGACAAACTTCGCTCCGATGGTGGGGCTCGTGAAAACCTGTTCATCTGCTGCCAGGTATGAGAGAGGAATGAACAAGGCAACCAGAAAAAAGATCAGGATAATTCGCAAGAAGGCATATTTCATCGGCTTGTACTCTTACTTTAAAATTCGATGCCCCTCTTATACATTAACCGTGCACAAATCACAAGACATGTTGTAAATCTCTATTTGATATGTTTAATCGACGGACATATTTAGAAAAACAATGCTTCAGAAATTATCAGATCGTTGATTTCATCTACAACTCAGCGACTTTCAATTTGGAATTTAGGTAAGGATTATTGTATGTAACCGGCATTTTTAGAGCAGACAAAAGTCGATGTGCAGATCGCCACAATCGAGATACAGATCAATCACCTGCTGAAGATAAGGTCGCCAGAATCCGTACTGCCGGGAGAAATCCGCATCATAGATACGGACAAAGGTTTCAAAATAGTCCTCCACGCAGCGGTAATAATCGGATAACTGCGGGTTCCGGGGACGATAAGCAGCGGCAGGAGCGGACATGACTTCTCTCCTTTGAGAAAATCAAACCGCTCTACAATAGAATCATTCAAGGCTACAGCACAGCCCTTCCTATTTTCAGGCTTAGTAAATTTCAAACCTTCTATCGTTGCACCGGCCATCAGCCCGGCATGGCAGTCTCCTGCTATTTCACGGTATACCCGCGGCCATCGAGGCAGGCACCCATCGCCCGCTGATAGTCCGCGTTTTTCTGGGTCATCTGAGCCTGGGGGATGCCTCCGGGCGGCTGAGTCGGATCATAGCCAGCCTGGCCCACACCCCAGCGGTGGCATTCGTATCGATCATTGGCCTGCTGCTGTTCGCTTTGCCCTTTGCGTGGATAGATGAACAATTGTGCTGCTGACGGTGGTGGCTCAATAACGTCGCCTTTTGGCGGTTCAACTACCATATAGCCGTCCGGGCTTTGAGCGTAATAGGCTTCGTTGGCATAGTAGTAAGGCATGCCGCCTACCCAGATAGTCGTGTAATACGGAGGCAAAAAGGGGACTACAATACCGATCGGGGGAGCAATGATTTCGAAGCGCGGACCATAAGGACGGTACCAGACCCCTCCGAAGAAGAAGAGCCGCGTCCCGCGGTGAACCACAACGTGGTGGCCTGTGGGCAGCGCATCAACGAAATGGCCGCGAGAGGGATAGTGATGGTTATGATTATAACGCGAATCCACGAATTCGTGAGCGCGGAAATCCCGCTGATCTGCGTTCACCACCTGCATGAACCCGAACAACACGACTGCTAAGAACATTGCCAACATGAGGCCTACTGTAAAGAATCGACTCCTATTGAGAATATATGACATGACTATTGCCTCCGTAAACTCAGGATAGAATCTTATTGTCCCTCACTGAACGCTATACCCGCGGCCTTCAAGGCAGGCAGACATGGCCCGCCGGAAGTCGCCTGCATTGCCTTCATATCGAGGGTCGAGCGCCTGATCGCGGTTGGCATAGGCTTCCTGCAATTGCTGGGCATACTGCTGTCTTGATGCGTCTGATGCAGCGCCGGCAATGGCCCCCGTTCCTGCGCCGATCAATGCACCGCCCGCTGCGTGTCGCGGTCCGGCTATTAACGCGCCGAGCACCGCACCTGCCACAGCGAGGACGGCGGTATCATGACCGGGTGGGGGCATGGGCACCACTTTAACGCGCCTCTGAGGCGGGATGGACGACTGACTCGGATCGAAGCCGGTTTGTGTCATTGCCCAGTTGTAACATTCATAGTGGTCACGTGACTGTTGCTCGGTTGTCTGGCCGGCTCTCGGATAAAAATAGACTTGGGTAATGGGAGCTCTTGGGCTTCCGCCGGTATCTCCGGGCATGGGTCGTGAAACCTCGCGATACGGCGCAGGATAACATCCGGCCAACGCCAAGACTGTGAAGACAAGGAAAAGCCGAAGACCAGCTCTTGATACCCGCTTTTCCGGTACATGTTTGTCTGTCAACACCTTACTCATTGACATCATCATTTACATTCTCCTTCGTAGCGGAACGCCACATAACCATCAGAGACAAAGAGGACGGCTACTCGCGTTACTGCTAATTTCTTTACTCTTTTCATGACCATTAGATCTGTTTTATGCATCTAAAGCAAGGGGTGTGCCAATTTAATCATGTTAGAGTGTAACACATTGAATTTAAAGAAGCATTTTTCATTTACGGGAGATCGGGACAATTCTCTCCCGGACAAAAAGTGGATAGAAAGTATACGATTTAAATACCCACCTGTGAGTAAAATATCCACCCGACAATGGAAAGTCAATGGGGGCAAACTTGAATTCAGGCTGCCCGCATGTAATTGTGAAAAGCCAAAAAAAAGTGGAAAGATACGAATATCTATGTGAGAAAAGGATTGTTTTTTTCCAATTTCATTAATATTAAAAATTTAAATGTATAGAAAATGAGATATTGTAGAGGTGTGTCATAGGTTAGGTGCGTAGAATCTGCATTGATACAACATTCACACATTCCGCAAAAAATCCTGATCATTTCTGTCGATGTAATCTTTTTGCTGAATAATTAAATTTCAACAGTACCCTATTCATGACTAAATAATTTTAAGTGGATACTTTTTATTCAATTGGATATTACAGTTGCATACTTATTATCCACTTTCATCCTTGATGGCGCTAAGAAAAAGGATTAAAAAAACACAACGATTTGTAGATAATCAAGTTATATGGATAGCCTAACGGGTATGAAGCAGTTTTTCACATTCATATTCTTTGAAAGTTGATTCACGGTGCGATAACAACCAGCCTGAAGTCGGTTGTAAGTCACGAGAGAAAACAAATCCCGAAAGGGAGGGATGAAACAGAGTGTCGGCCTAAGGGTTGTAGGGTCGCCAGCAAACTGAAAGATGGCAATTTTAAGATTCTTGCTTACACCTCCTACTTATCATTTATGGTAAGTGGTAATCATGATAGGTGTTATAGAGGCAAGGCAGGAGAACGGGCTTTCACCTGGGTCATAGAACCCTTCTTGTAGTGTGTTCCCTGCAAGTCAGCAAGTTTAGGTTCAAAATTGAGGTGATGATTACCGCTTGGAGTCAGCTTAATGAACATCCTCAAGTCCCGTACCATATCGATTGCTATTTCCGATATGGGAGGGCTCAGATGCATCTTATTGTCTTGTCCAGTTTTTGGGGAGAGGCTCACATCTCGCGAATTGCAGAAATAAGCTGTTGATATCCGTTAACATAAGTTTTCGTCTCGAAGGCATCCATATTATCTACGTTCCGGATGGATAACCCGATCAAGCGGGGGCCAAAATCTCCGATGAGACCTGCCAGCCTCTCCATGTTGTGCTTCTCAAGCAGATCAACGATCTTCATCTCATGGCGAGGGGAGACCATCCCTGCCACATAATCAAGCCCGATAGGATAAACAGGTGTAGGACTATTTTTTCCAGAAGAGGTCGGCTTCCTTCTCCATGTTGTGCAAGCGGGTATAATAGTCCGGGAATTCATTCAGATGGGCCAGGGCGATCTTGCCAGTGGTCAGCGGATCGTCTTTGGTGACGTTGGTCTCCGGACTACGCAGGCCGTGTTCCAGCTCCACGTCCATGCCCATGCGGAATTGCTCCACATCGAATTTGCTCCAGTCGAGTCCCAGTTTTTCCCCAATAGCTTTGGCTTCCTCGGCGGTAAAATCTTTCTTGCCTGACATATGCAAATCCCCTCCTCTATTATTTATTGATTGACCGGCATCGTAGTGTTAAACGGCCTCCCCTCCTTCCCGTCTTTCTTGCGCGTCTTGGGTCGCAGAAACATGACGCCACATTGCACGAGCGACGTCAGGCCGTAAAGGGGGTAGGTCTGCACTACAGGCCAATTCCACAAACTCGGCCAATGAAATCAACCAGCGACGAGCCAAGACCCGACCCAAAAAGCGTTCCCTGCAGGCGAATTGCGAAAGTCGGGCTAGCATATGGAGGTTGATCTTGGCGCATTCCTCGAACTACGCCATCCTCCGTGAGTCGTTATCGAGCAATGAGTGCGATTTTTCGGGAGGCACGACCAGAATCGACCGACCTCAATGCGCGATCAACATCAATCCCGCAATGCCGATAACGAACGCAAGTATAGCGACCACCGAGTCGAGCCCCAGTCGTAAATAGCGTTTTGCGGGACGCACGACAACCGATGACGCATAAAGTGTCGTCAGCAGGATCCCGACTGCGGCCAGCCAGCCGTTCTCGACGCCCGATTGTGGCAAGGCGGGTGTGCCGGCCATAATGTCAGCCAGCACGAATAGGCAGATCTGGAACGCATTGCTGCCGAATACGTCACTCATCACCAACTGATGATCGCCGAGGCGCACCGCCGCGATGCCGGTACTGATCTCGGGCAGGGCACTGGCCGCGGCAAGAATGGTCGCACCGAACACGACGCCGCTGATGTGGAACCGGTCCGAGAGAGCGGCGCTGCTTATTGCGAGTGCCACACCGGCGGCCAGAGTCACAATCGATACGATCAGGAACAACAGGAATATGCGGGTCGTGCTCCACTTCTCGTATGGATGGTGGACCGTGGGATGCGGGATACGACGGTGTGGACGTCCAGGCTTGCTTCCCTGCATCGTGATCTTCCACGCTGGGGAGTTTCGCGCTTTGTTCAGCATGGCGATACCGAACGCCCATACCACGATGATCACAATCGAGGCGGGGCTCACCCCGAAGACCGCAACTGACGGCGGCAGCATTGCGCCCATGAAAACGATGGCCACAATGGCCATGACGAGCGACGCCTCCAGCACCGGCATCAGGCTGCCCACCAGGTAGCTGAGCGGTTTTTTACCCTTCACAAACATGTCGCAGATGGCGAGCACCATCGTCTGCATCGCGATGCCACCTATGAGATTGCCGGCGGCCAGCGGAAGGTTGTGTTGCGCGGCGGCGGACATCGTGATGGCCGCCTCAGGCAGGCTACCGGCCACCGATAACAAGATCATCCCCCCGAGGGCATCCCCGAGCTTCCATCGGAAGTCGAGGGCGTCAGTCGTCCGCGAGAGATAGACACCGGCGATCCACGTGGCGATGGCTCCGCCCGAAAAGATTCCGACTAGGGCAAGTGTGCTAAGGTTCTCCACGGCTTGAGTCTCCTTCGGTGGAAATGCCTTTCCTTACACGACTCTCTTAAAGTCGATATATCCGCGCTCCACATCCGTGCGGACCAGTTGCACGCGGAGCCGGTGGCCGACGTCCAGGCCTTCAAAGCCGCTCTCCAGTCTTCCTTCAATGGGCGGATGCAGAATACGGACCCACGTGCCTTTGGGGGCCGCACCAGTTACAATTGCATCGAAACGTTCACCAATTCTTGACTCTAAAAGAATTGCTGCAGCCGATTTGCTGACCTGTCGTTCCACTTTGTTGGCAGCATCTTCTCCCTCTGTGCAATGTTTAGCCAGAACTTCCAGTTCATTATTGCTATATGGCAAAGTTTCTCCTTCTATGGCTGCCTTCAATAAGCGTTGTGTGATAAGATCGATATACCGACGATTAGGGGCCGTGGAATGGGTATAGTCCCTGACCGCGAGACCAAAGTGTCCCGGGGAGATAGTATCTCCTGGAAGTTCTGCAACGTATTCACCAGCTCCCATCAGCTTGATAATTGAGAGTGAGAGGTCGGGGAATCTGACCGGGTCGGCTGCTTTCTCCTTGGTCAGGAACTTCTCCAGGGCTCTTGAATCCGGCGTATTAGGGAGCTTGAACCCATGTTCATCAGCAAGCTCGACAATTCGTTCCCATCGTTTTGGAGTGCGGACTACACGGCGGATAGAAGGGAATTTTTTTGACGAGAGATACCGGGCGGTCACGCCGTTTGCCCCTATCATGAAATCCTCGATAATGTCCTTTGCGCGGTTCCTTTTTTCGACTTCGAGATCACGGATTTCATCGCCGTCAAATATCGGCTTCGCCTCAACCGTTTCAAAACTTAGGGCACCGTGAACATGCCGGAGGTTCTTCATGCTTTGTGCTACCCTATCCTGCATGCGCAAATTCTCAGCAAGTCCATTTACGCCAGTAATAGCCTCAGGCACAATTTCTTTCCCTTCCAGCCACGCCGCAACACTATTATACGCGAGTTTTGCATGATTGCGGACATGGGCCCTATAGATATCCGACGCTTTCAGAGAACCGTCTAAACCAATCACCATTTCGATGACAATTGCCAGTCGATCCTCATTAAAATTCAATGATGTGAGGTTGGTAGAAAGTTTTTCGGGAAGCATCGGGAATATCTCAGCAGCTGTATATACAGAGGTTGTATTGTGTTGTGCATGATCATCAATCGCTGACCTGCTCTTAACGATCGAGTCGACATCAGCCACTGCAACAAGAACCTTTACTTCATCTCCCTGCATCGCCTCGGCAACAGTGAGCTGATCCAAGTCAAGTGAATCATCATTATCAATTGAAGCCCATAAAAGATTTCTAAGGTCACGAACCCGTTCACTGTCAATTGCTGCAGGAGCATGAATCTTGTCAAGTTCAGCGAGTGCATTATCAGAAAAGTTAGGGAGCAATCCTTTCTCAAGCATCACTCTCTGGGCGATTCTCTGTAGAATAGAACGGTGCTGTTTATCGGTCGACCTCATTTTCTGCTTCCTTTTCTGTTTCTCATCGGCATATAATTACAATTTGCCCCCAGAACTTGTAACACATTTTTAGTTAGAGTTCTGCGATTTTTTTGGCGATTACCGAGTGAAGTGTAGTATGGGTTGTCTGAATCAGAAAATCAACAGTACAGGAAGGACTAAACAAAAAATCCAATTGCTACTTTTTCAAGAGAGGTCATCCGCCCAATCGCTGTCTCCACCTACAAATAAGCACCTATGGTGGATGAAATATTTTGAGGATTTGCATTTGAAGAACTAAACCGCTGCGCGGTAGTTCCTAAATTACCAGCCTTTGTAATGTCAAGATATCAGGCTGTGCGCGACAACGTCAGCCGCCGGATCGGGCTCGAAACGCCAGGTAGCCGACGATGATGAGGACCGCCAAGAGCGCGAGCCGCGCCATCCACATCAAGCGCGTGTGGGCGACGTGTCGCGTACCCCTCGGTTTGATGCCGGTGACGGCCAAAATGCCGGTGATGATTACTGCGAGACCGAGCCATCCCAACCAACTCATATCGTTCAGTCCTGCATCAGCCCACGAAAACGACTCTGGGCGTCGCTCTTTCAGCATGTCGCAATCGCGGCGCGGTTTGATAAGGTATTGCTTTCGATGGATGGAAGTATAGGGGGGCTGTTTTTGCTTGTCAAGGGATATCATGCATCGAAAAGCAGGGGATGGTGATGCGGTTGGGAAAGGGAGGCGGAGAGGTGTCCGTCATTAGAAAAATAGGCTCACCTTTTGGTCGAGTCGCCCGTCAAGAAGGCGTTTTTGAGCACAATTCAGGCAGACCTCTCCTGCACGCATCAAATTAGTTTCGCTGAGAAAACAACATCACTTATTTCTAGTTGAAATAAAGCATCATCAGCGATGTTGACGTTTTAATGACTTCAGGAAGTACTTTATTTTATGAATTCATGTAACGATATTTTCTCACCTTCTGCAGCAGTTCGATCATTTGGTTTCTTTTAAATATCATAATCTTCTTTCTTCATTTCAGACCGGTTATTTTATGTTGCAGAGCGCTTTGACGTTGTTGATCTTCTCCTGGAGGTCATAGCTGCGGGCGACTTCCACGCGGTTCGTTTCCGGCGTCCCTCCGGCACAAATGGCGCTCGCCATGAGGTAGCCGCCGAAGCGCGATGCCGTTAGGTCCTGGATGAAATACAGCAGCCTCAGGCGATCTTCGGTGGGGATGTCGCTCCGCCCCTTGAAATATTTTTCGATGTATTTCCTCGTTTCCTCGTTCCTGTATTCCGTCTCGCCCGGCATGGTTATGACGATCCCGCCGGCGATTTCCTGGAGGGTGCCGAGAAACTCGATGAAACGAAGGCGCGAGTGGTAGAGCCCGGCATTAGAAATGGACACGTCCGGAATCGGGATTCCGCTTGGATGCATGACGGAATTCGCCACGGCTCCGAGGGCGCAGCCCCAACAGATTTCCGAAGAGATCATCATATCGGTGATTTTGCTTCTGATATGGCCGGCTTTGCCCACACCGTTATAATGGGCAATGAGCGCCGCCGTTCCCGCCAAAATATCGGTTCTGGCTGAAGTGCAGGCCCCTTTGCAGATTCTCACGTAAGGAGAAAAATAGCGAATCAGGTTTTCCGTAAATTCCCATTCTCCGCACATAAAGACGCGTTCCCAGGGAATGAAAACATGATCAAAGACGGACAGGCATTCGACAAACCCGATGTGCGAACTGGCCGGGCTTTCCATCTCCTTCGGTTCCAGAGGGCCAGGAGCCGGTCTCGTAATAAATTTGAGTCCCTTCGTATCTATCGGAATGGCGAAGGATAGGGCGTAGTCTTTATCGGCTTCCTGGAGCACGCCCGAGGGGCAGGTAAAAATGTAGTGGGTGATCGGGGCGTTGGAGGTGTGCATCTTGGCGCCGTTTACGATGATCCCATCCTTGTTTTTATCGACCACCCGCAGATAGAGATCCGGGTCCGCCTGGCGGCTCGGCGGCAGGGATCGATCCCCTTTGGGATCCATGACGCCCATGCAGTAGCGGAGGTCGTTTTTCTGCAGTTCCCTAAAAAAGTTTTTCAGCCGTTCGTGATAGTTGGTGCCTCTCGCCTGGTCGATATCGTACGTGACCGCCCATAGGACGTTCAGACCCGTAATCATGCACATGGAGCAAAAATGACGGGCGTTATTTTTCTTTAATGTTTCGATGATTTTCCGTACTTCTTCAGGGGTCCGGCGCAGATGCGTCCAGAAACTTACCTTCTCATCAACAACGGGCGACCAGAACACAAAATCCTTCTCTTTCTCCGGATCATTTGCCCAATCGTAAAATTTGCACATCTCCTCGAGGGAAATTTTAAAATAGTTGCTGTTGACGACGTCATCGATCCTTTCGCCCCCGATGTACACCTCGGGTTTCAACTTCTTCAGGCTTTCCAGATACTCCTTGCTTGTTTTGATTCCCATACATTTTCTCCTTTTCCAGATTTACGTTTTTGAATCGATGGAAATCGAACACCGCGAAAATCGAGGCCGAATTTTCTTCGATAAACCGGCAACACGAACCCTATTCACAGCGCATGCTGCAGGACAATGATCTCTGGATCTTTAGGGAGGGCCTCCGCCGTGATCTTCACTTCCGATTTCGGCAGAACCCGAACATTCTTTTTGCCCCGCGTAAATTCAGCAACAGTAGTAATCGGGAAGCCACATTTATCTGTCTTGTAGTGCATGGGTATGGTGATAGATGGTCTGATGTTATTCATGACCTTTGTGGCTGCCTGTGCATCAATCGTGTAAAACCCCCCCACGGGCAAAAGCAGTACATCCACTTTGCCTATTTTCCTCAATGTCTCCGGGTCAAGGTCATGCCCGAGATCTCCCAGGTGTAATAGCGTTATTCCATCTGCTGAAATAACCGAGAGCAGATTATCTCCCCTTTCTTTCCCCGAGGCAGTATCATGGAAAGTTGGAAGCGTCTGAAGCTTCACGCCTTTAAACTCGTAGCTGCCTTGCTTTTTAACGTGATCATATTTTCCCCGAATACTTTTTGTGTAGTTGTGGTCTCCGTGATTGTGGCTTGTAATGACAATGTCGGCTTCGTCGTCGATTGTACCATAGGATAAGGCGCCATCTGAAAATCCGGATTGATAAGGATCGATGATGATCCTTGTCCCATTTTCAGTTGTTATTTTAAAAGCTGCATGACCATACCATTCTATATTCATAGCGATACCTCCTTATTCTCGGAATGTTTCATTTCTTTTTCTTCAGAAAAAAGTGAAGATCCTTCAAAATTGTCAAAGACAACTTCATAAATAGATGAGAAGTCCACTGACGTGTATTCAGCAAGACGGGTCTATCGACCGCGCTTGGGATATCCGACCGACTGTGCCAGAATGATTTTCTGATCCGCTCTTAACTTCATGGCTTTTGAGAGCATCGGTTTATCTATAAATGCGCGTACGACTGTTGCCAACCCGGCGGAGGCACAATAAAGATACACATTTTCACTTATGAACCCCGTGTCCGCCGCCGCATACAGTTCTTTTATCTGATCTGAAGCGGAACTCATCCTGAAATAATCAGCCACATATATAAGATTAACTGCAGCTTCCCTGACATAGTCTTGCTTGCCAGTCAGTCCTCTCAGGTCTTCTGCGACGATCATTTTCAACGAGTGTGATTTCGCGTCATAGAGGTAAAGACCGTTGGGGGTGGCAACATAAATGTCAATTTCCTGTCTATTGCTTGCAGAAGGCGCTGTCCGTTTACCCGAATCAGGACGATTGATTCCGGACGCAGCCCAGAGCATATTTGAAAGAATGTTCTCCAGTAAGGGTTCCGAGCTGAATTCACGAGAAGAACTCCTCTTTGCCAGAACCTCCATTAGAGGATTGCCGGCGATTTGCGGCTTTGAAAGCTGAATCGATTTCTGTTCCTGCGCCATTGTGATATTCTGGCCCATAGCCGGGATGATGATGATAGAAGCCAGAATAACGGCTACAATTCCTCGCGTGATGATAAAATCCCTTCTTTTCGATTTCGTCTTCATAGGTGTAATCTCCTCCTTTTAGTTTTTCAGCCTCACAGTAATCATCTCAATGACCATTCTAATCATTATATAATTTTTCTCGCCAGCTTTGAAAAACATTTAATTGTGACGATCTACTGACAAGATTGAGTCCCATTGCGTTGGGGACAGAACGAGCCATATATTCTTAGTACACTGGTTCATAAATTCGGTTACGTATTCTATGCCACAGTTCGGAAATTTCCATGTACTATTGTCATTTCGGGCGTAGCGAGAAATCTTAGTAGGAGGGGTAAAACTAAAAGATATCTCCCTTCGGTCGATATGACACCTTAATAATGAAATGATGTACTTAGTTGATTCCGTCTCGATTGTTTTCACCGCGGATATCAGATTTTGAGCGTGATGGCAGGTGCCTGGCAGTAAAGAAACCGGCAAAGGATACAAAAATGGTAATGCAGGTTATCGTGAATGCGAGTGATTTCCCATGCCATAACCCGACAAACCAACGCCGGAAGTCATCCGCAAGCACGGCTGCCTTTCCGCCATAGACTTCCAGATCATGTTTATATATCTTCGAATTCTCCGGCATAATCCGATAAACGGATCCGCCTATTATTTGGTAACCCAAAACGCCGCTCGAATCATCGTCAGCTGTCTGATAAATAAAGATGGCCGTACCCAGACCAACCAGCAGAATAATCGCGCTTATGAGATTAATGCATATGCGCAAATCTGCGCTTTTCCATTTCATGTTGCACCTGTTTTCGCTGTTATATCTCTATAAAAGATCTCCATGCCTACCAAACAATCATGCTGCTTCCAGAATCTTCTCTTAAATAAATCCTTCATGATATCTCATTAACTTTTGAAAACGCTCTACGGGAGCTGTATCCGACAGGTTTCGTTCTTGGAAGGAAGTATAAGAAGAAATGCCTCGTGTGTCAATGAGTCATTGACCAGATAGAGTTGCATAGTATTCTGATGCTTGCGGAAACTACATAGAAACAACCGTCGTTTCCGGCGGGCAGTTAGATTCTTGACCGTTTTTGCGAGTCAAGATGGTCTTTTCAGGTATAATCAGAGTAGGCCTGCTCCCAGCCGAATCCACAAATCCTTTTCAGATTGACCGGTTAAATGATTTCTAGGTGTTGAGAAGTGCAAACACCGGATAACCGGAAATATCAAAACGCCTATTCTCTTATCGTCCGACCTGTGCTAAAAATTCGCGGATGTCATAGCCGGCCCCGCAGGCGCGAAGGGCGGGCAGCGAGCAACTGAAAGGGATTCTCTTAACGTGAAATTTCTCTCTTACGACAGCGTCGAAAAAATTGAGTATGAAACCGAAATAATGAGCGCGACTTCAAATACTATCCGTGATTTCAGTGTTACATGGGAGCCATACGTAGATGACAAAATTATATGGCAAAAGGACAGAGATTTTAACTACCGCTGTTTCGAATGGGATAGAATAATCAATATGTCGCTCAGTTCAGTTTTCATTGACAAATGCTATGCAGCGTATACCGGCACACGACTGGACGGTTTATTGTCTTTCAGGCATCAACGCAGGCTGTACCTGGATTTTTTTGCCACGGCTCCCTGGAATTATTACGGCACCGCCGGCAGAATGCGGCGAATAGGATCCGGTCTCGTTTATTTCACTATTAAGACCAGCCTCTCTCTATCTCTGGACGGAGAATTTGTCCTTTATGCACTGGGGGGATCTGAGCAATATTGCGAAAGGATCGGAATGGCCCATACGGGTGACTACAAGTTCGGCCTGAAAAAGTATCATATGTCAAAAGATAAGGCGGCGATTTTTGAAAAAAATTTTCGGAAGTACATCATTAACCAATAGATAGTGGTCGCTCACTTGCAGCTTTAGTTGGGGGTCAATATAACGGCTTAAGATTATGTCTGGAAATGTTCAACTATATGGTATAAACTACTAGGCAGTAGAATTTTTTTCTTCTCATGAAGGCATATTGAAACCGGTCAGCCATTTTCAGCGCCTCATCTCTCTTACAGCGAGTCGACGACGGATAATGATAGCTTGTTGAAATCTTCAGCTTTCTATGAGGATTGTACTTAGCACGTTGCAGGAAGATAAAGTCCCAAAGGTGTTCTGAAATATCACATGGGCCAACTGGTCAAGTCACATTAGTTGTATCGTATTTCGCTTCAATCTTTTTGATCAAGTCGAATAGTCTCTGATTTACAGGTGTGGGAACATTGTACTGACTCCCCAGGGCGATCACCTTGCCGGCAAACATCTCCACCTCTGTTTTCCTGCCGGCCTCCACATCTTGAAGCATGGAAGTCTTTCCCTGCGGGTTTATATCCATGAGAATTTCATCAAACCTCTTGATATCCTCTTCAGTGAGATTTACTTGTGCCTTTTCAGAAAGCCTTATGACCTCCCGCATGGCCGATTCCATCAGGTTTCTGGCCTTCTCAGAGTTTTGAAATACTAAGAAGGGTGCGCGGAGTACGGCTGATGCCTGATTGATCCCGACATTGATCATGAATTTCCACCACATGACGCGCATCATATCAGGAGGCGTTTCATAGATGATCCCCGCCTTGTCGAAGAGAGCCTGAATACGCTTGACCCGGTCTGTAAGAAATGTGTTTCTTGCCTCTCCGAAGAATATTTTCCCCTGGTTGCTGTAATTCACACGGTTTCCTTCCCGCAGAGCATCAATGCCCACGGACACGGCATATAGAACCTTTTCCATACCGTAGACGGTTCCAATACGCTCCTCGCTCTCTATGCCGTTCATGACAGATATGATGGCTGTTTCCGCCCCCACCCTATTTCTCATGTCCCGTATGGCGTCATCCAGATGATGGTATTTTACAGCGACGATGATGAGATCGGCAGGGGCTGACAGATCTTCCGGCAGGACAACAGGGATGAAGTAGCGCTTGCCATTGACAATCAGACCCTCTTTGCGGAGCCGTTCAAAACGATCGCTGCCGGCAACAAATGAGACTGAGCGCATATCCATATCATAAAGGAGACCGCCGTAGGCGGCTCCCAATGCCCCTGCCCCGATAATAGATATGGTCGCGACCGATGGTTTCATGTTCTTTCTTATAGTCCGCTCGCCATCATAATGACGGCATCTGTTTCACGTTCAGCACTTAGACCGCCTGCACATCATGTTCCATGTTTAAGGCTGGGGCTCCGGAGAAAAAATTTATCTTGCTAATCTTCAATAATGGCGACAGGGCGGCACCATCCCGCCGAGGCCCGTCGTATCTTTACAGGAAAACAGCAGACGCTGAAGCCTTTAGGTCGGCCTATGGCGCTGAAGTTGGCCATCTTCTCCATGTGGCAATATCCCATATCGATTCCGGCGAAGTGGGCTTCCCAGATAACCTTGGGATTCCCTGTCTCTTTGAATTCCTGGGCCAGATAGGGCAGAGGACGATCCCAACTCCAGGCATCGATCCCCACAACACGCACGCCTTTCTCAATGAGAAACAGGGTGCTTTCACGGTCCATGCCTGCTCCCGTGGTAAGGTACTCCGGCCTTCCCCAAGCTGAGTCTGCGCCTGTCCAGATGAGGACGATGTCGAGAGGCTTAATCTCATACCGGATTCGCTCCAGTTCCTTGCCGATATCCGCCACAGTGATCCTCTCACCGTCACCCTTGCGGCGGAAGTCGAGGAGGACGCCGTCGCTGAAGCACCACTCCAGAGGCACCTCATCGATAGTCATGGATGCCTTTCCCCGATCCATTGTGGGGTGGTAGTGATAGGGGGCGTCCAGGTGAGTCCCGCTGTGCGTCGTAAGGGTGATGAACTCCAGGGCCCAGCCCACACCGCCGGGGAGCTGGTCCTTTCGGATGCCAGGGAAGAAGTCGAGCATCTGTTTGGCGCCCATGCCGTGATCGATGTAGTCGATCTTCGGTATCATCATGGGCGGATCCGATGGCAGGCTGGATTCGATACTGATACTGAGGTCAACGAAACGTTTCATGGGAGTGTCTCCTTTGATGATAGTCGGTCGTCCCAGTATTTTTTTCTTCACTCTGAAAATGTCCCGCCGTCGTTATTACCGTGGACTTTCCGGCTTCGGCGCCGGCGCTTGCGGGACTGCCCGTTTTTCCATTGCCTCTCGCTGTTTGTCCGAATACTTCATCACTTTTTCTACCCCCATCTCATCCGGAGACAGCCATTCACACTTCCCTGTATAATGGTCACAGGCAAGCCCGGTAAGACTATTGCTAATATGAAAAAACTGGTATCTGTTCGCCATCCCGTAAATAAAAATAGCCAGGGCAAACAAAAAAAGAACCGCTACCTTAAAAAACTTTTCAAAATTCATGTAAACTCCTTTCATGAATGTTAAAGTATTTGTCATATATCTTCAGCATGCTTCTCCGTCATTCTTCTTTTCTACGTGCGCGACAGAAGCTCATTTCTGATCGCCATTCCAAGGTTCTCAAGTATGTATGGTTTCCTGACATAGGTGCCCGCCCCCAGCTCCATGGCCTTCTTTACGCGATCCGTCTCCGAAAAACCGCTGACAATTATTGCCTTCTGCTTAGGGTTGATGGCGAGAACCCGCCGGTACGTCTCCAAACCATCCATGCCAGGATCCATGATCATGTCCAGGACAATGAGATCGGCCTTGCTGGCCTTGAGGTATGCAATCGCCTCCTCTCCGCCGGAAACAGCCTCTACCCTGTAGCCAAGCCTGGTCAGCATGCTGGTTGCCACCTCTCGCTGCTCCTTCAAATCATCCACCACGAGAATCGTTTCACCTTTGCCCATGTATTCTTCGGGAGATGTCTTCTGATCATCCCCGGTCAGCTCCTCCCTCGTAGCAGGCAGGTAGATTGTGAAAGTGCTCCCTTTGCCATCCTCGCTTTGCACATCAATGTATCCGTCATGATCCTTCACGGTTCCCCAGACGACCGCCAAGCCCAATCCCGTCCCGCTTCTTCCCATGACCTTCTTTGTGTAGAATGGCTCGAATATCTTCTTAATGTCTGCAGCCGAGATACCCCTGCCGTTGTCGGATACCGTCACAACTACATAATCCCCTTCCTGCATGCCATGATAGCCCCGGATGGGTTTGTCGATGTAGCAGTTCTTTGTCCGGATTATCACCTCACCTTGGCCGGATATGGCCTCTGACGCATTGGACACCAGATTCATGATGGTTTTTCCCAGATTAACCTGAGACCCTTTGATATTCAATAGACCCTTCTCAAGATCGGTCTTCAAAGTCACAGATGGATGATGCGCCTTCAGCTTCTCAAATTCCGGGGTCTCCAAATAGTCGGTAATCACTTTGTTGAGATTGACAACCTCGGAAACAGCTACACCCCTTCTTGCCAGTGTCAAGAGGTCCTGAATTATCGCAGCTGCCCTTTGGCTGGACTGCAGGATGCTGGAAATGTGCCTTCTCCACGGATTCCCTTCCGGAATTTCCATAAGAAGCAGTTCAGAATATCCGACGATAACCCCCAGAACATTATTGAGATCATGAGCTACACCTCCCGCAAGAGTCCCCAAAGCCTCCATTTTCTCCGAACGATGCAAACGCTCCTCCAGTTTCTTTCGCTCCGTGTTGTCACGGATACATTCTATGGCGGCAATAATCTCGCCCCTGGAATCCCTCAAGACAGAGGCGGTCGCAGAAAGATGGACATTGCCGGGAGGTAAATTCGGTGTAAATGATTCACCAAAAAGTATGTCTCCCATCCTCTGGATTGATGTGTAACGCTTCTCCATCTCCGGATTGGGATGGAGGGCAAAATCAATAAGAATGGGCCTTCTGTCCCCGTAGAATGGAAGAGCGTATTCATAATTTCCCTTACCGAGGATATTTTCGGCCTTTATGCCGGTCATGGCTTCTATGGCCCTGTTCCAGGCCATCACTCTGCCATCCTTATCAATGACAAGGGTGGCGTCAGGCAGGAACTCGATGATTTCCGAAAGCCTCATCTGGGATTCCCTCAACCTCTCTTCCATCCGCGTGCGTTCCGTTACATCACGGAAGCTCCAGACCCTTCCAACAACTTCATCTCCCATCTTCTGCGGCTGCGAGAATCGCTCAAATATCCGGCCATCCTTAAATTCTAGCACATCAAAACTCTGCTCTTCTGGTCGAGAATACAAAAATTTCACCTTCTCAATAAATCCCTCGGGATCTTTCAGCTGATCCAGCACGAAGGTTAATAATTTATCGTCATCTCCCAAAGCGGCAAGTGATCCGGGAATGCGCCACATGGACAGAAATTTATTATTAACGCTGGATACTTTACCATCTTTATCAACGACAAGAATGCCATCGGCTGTGGATTCTAATGTGGCCGTCAAGAGGGAAATCGACTGTCGCAGCTTCTCGTCCGTGCGTTTACGTTCAGTAATGTCGATTATGAAATTCAGAAGAGCTGGTCTCCCTCTCCAGGAAATGGGGGTCACATGAACCTCTACCCACTTGACAGTTCCACCCTCAGCAACAACCCTGAAAGAAAAGTTGGGGGGATCTTTATCACCCTCCATTTTCTTCTTATAGATTTCCAACACCATCTGACGATCACTGGGGTGTATAAACTCGATAAAAGGCTTGGAGGTTAATATCTCTTCAGAATAACCAATAATATCCACTGCCTCACGATTGATAAATTTCAGCATACCGTCCTGGGCAATACAAATTGCCTCCCCCGCGTTCTCCACCACCAAACGGTACTTTTCCTCGCTCTCTATCAAGTCCTTCTCCGTCCGTTTGCTGTCTGTGATGTCTTCGAGGGTCTCCACGGCACCAATCAGATTACCTTGTTTACCCCGGATGGTCGCGGCTGTGAAACGAAGCCATCTGCCCCTATTACTCAAGTCCGGGAAGAAATCTAACGCCTCATAAGCTTCTTCAAGCAGAGCCGATTTTTTGCATTTCCCAGCATACCATTCGGGGATACTATCAAAGATTTGATCGACCAGCAGATCTGCCATGCAGGGCCGTTCCTCACTGTAAAAAGCCTTCCAGTGTCCCTGGGTACCGATCACTTCAGCGGCCTTGATCCGGCTCAATTCTTCAAGGGCGCGGTTCCAGTAAACGACCCTGTGGTCTTTGTCGATAACAAAGGTAGCAATTGGTGAACCCTGGACGATGCTGTACAATCTGTCCTCGCTTTCCCTGAGTGCCGATTCCGTTCGTCTCCGCTCTGTCAGATCACGGCCGATTCCATAGCGGCCGACAGGTTGATCGTTTGCGTCACGCAATGTGGTTACATTGAATTCCACAGGAATCTTGCTTCCGCTTTTATGGATAATATCAATTTCATAGGGGGCGCCTTTCTCACCTCTAATTCCCCTTTTAAATTGGGCAGCGGCTATTTTCTTGGCTTCAGGGGCCAGTACGTCTGTAAAGGGCCGGCCGAGAAGTTCAGAAGACGTACGCCCTGTGACCATTTCAAATCTGGGGTTAATATAGGTGAACAGACCTTTACGGTCTACTGTAAAGACAAAGTCCAACGTCGATTCAATCAGTGTCCGGTATTTTTCTTCACTTTCTCTAAGTGCTGTTTCTGTCTTTCGGCTTTCAGCGCCTAATTTCTCCAGTTCTTCAATTCTCTGGTGCAATTTTCCCAATTCATCAATAAGTTGCTGCTTTGTCCTTTTTTCTTCCGTCATTGTCATGCCCCACTGCGATAAACGCTTTCTTACTTAGTACATCATTTCATTATTAAGGTGTCATATCGACCGAAGGGAGATATCTTTTAGTTTTACCCCCCTACTAAGATTTCTCGCTACGCTCGAAATGACAATAGTACATGGAAATTTCCAAACTGTGGCATAAAATACGTAACCGAATTTATGAACCAGTGTACTTAGCTGTTCATTCGGTGATGGACCTTTTTAATTGCCTTTCTGTAATCAGGAAATCAGAGAGGATACCGACAGGCGTGATAATTAGGGGTTTCAGGAAGATACTTTGATTTTTCGTTCTGTCAATTACCGATCCTGAATATCCTGACACCGCAGGGTTCAATATCAATCCCAATGTTACTAACCTGCGATTCATGCCGGTCTCCGCTAATTCTGTCCTCCATCTGTATTTTTTTTGTGTTCTCTATAAATGACGAAAGGTCAACCTGTAAATGATAGCCATTATGAACATCGAGATTTGCAAAGATCAGATAGCCCTTGTCACTTTCTTTATCCAGGCGACGTAAGGCGCCCAGCACCGCGCCGTGGCCGTTGTCGATAAATTCCACATTCCCGTCCTGATGAAACACGGATGATTCTGTAAGCACCCGGTTTATATTTTTTATGCCTTCAGCGATATATAAATTGTCCTTGAATTTATACTTTTCTTTCCTGCCGATAAAATCTATTTTTTCAGGATACCCATGTTCAACTCCCTGGACGATGCCGGTCTGTCCCGTACCCATGAGAGTTGTAATCGCGTAACGCGGCACGGCGGCCTCGGCTTTACCAAAAAGCTGGGCTGGTGCGCCTGTATCATGCGTTGTGATGGGGATGTGAAAACGCACCTTCCGTCCAATATAATGGATGTAATTCAGATAATTCCGAAGATTATACGCATAAGGGTATTCCCATTGATTGGCAAGAAAAAGATTTATCTGCCCTTCAGCAGACTTTTTCATGATAGTATTGGAATCTGTAAAGTACTCGGCCATAATGACGAGGTTTGGATAGGCGCTGCGCAACTCTTTAAGCAGGCTTGCAACAAACCCTTCATGGCTTGAATGCAGGTTGTCGAGGCGGATCATGCCGCCCGTAAGCTGGGCGAAATGGGACCAGAACAGGGAATATTTTTTCATATAATCCCAGATGTCGCTGCGGATGTCAGGGTGGGGATGGTCATAATATATTTTTACTAGGTCCCCCCATTTAAGCCAGGAGTTCATATGCCAGCAGCCGGCACGCTTCAGTCCGTCTTTCTCGCTCTTGTCAGGCACTATCCACTCCGGACACATCCGCACCATTCTGCTCCTGATCCCAATGTGATTAAAGACGAGATCAAAACAAAGTCGGATTCCCAGTTCTTTCGCTTTTTCAACAAATTTTTCAAAGTCCGCAAACCCGTATCCGTTTTCTTTTCCACTGTAGGCCTTGTCAATGGAAAAGAGATCGTAAGCTGAATAGGGGCTTCCAGAAATATCAAGGCTGGTAATCGGCAGGAGATGAATGGCATTAAAACCAAGCCCTGCGATGTGGGGCAGAAGCTCAATCCAGTCACCGATAGTACCTGAGACGGGTATTATCATGGTGTACATCCTTATATCCTTCAAAGTCTCCGGATCCACGATCACATGGCTAAAAGAAACCCTGTCCCAGTACCAGGTCTTGCCGTCATCGAGAGAATATTTTAATTTGAATTTGTAGCTGCCGCAGAGCCTTACTTTGTATGACAGGCTATAGATATTGTCCTTTTCCTGTTTAAATTCAAGCTCCCGCCATTCATCCTCTGGGCAGTCGATATTCGTATATAGAAAAACTTTGGCACGGGTATCTTCCTGATGGAATTCGACTTCCAAATGGAGGTCGTCATTCTGATAGATTCTAAAAAACTCATCGGGAACTATGGGGAAGGAGCGGCGCAAGAGACCTTTTCTGCCTATCCTCATATTCCGGGATTTGAGCTCGGGAATTTCAAAAGGAATGAAAGATGGTTTTGCATCCATAGTTCAGATCCTGACCTGCAAATCCGACTCGGTTCAACCTTGTTTGCGGTACCTCAGTTTGAGGTTTGAAATCTTTGTGTACAGTCCGGTTTTCCGGCGGCGCATGATTATTTCTGGCCTGTATCCGCTTTAGCCTTGCCGCCTTTGTAATTAGTCCGGAAATCTTCGCCACGCCTGGATATCCGTAATTATCAAGAATGCAACTATTAACATATAAAATCCTGCATATCAACAGTGTTGAAGATATTGTTGTCTCTTGACATACAATCGTCTTTCTTTTATATTTCGTAAGTGAAAAGGCAAGTTTCCATATAATAATATTACACTTAATGAACTCATAAGAGTGGCTGGATGTAAGGTATTGGAATAAATATCGCCAAGCCTGATATCATCAGTTGCCGCGTCAAGGAATTTCCATATGCCCATTTATGAATTTGAGTGCTGTCAATGTAAGACCGTGTATGAACGGTTGATGAAGGTCGACGAAAGATATGATGTCCTGGAGTGCCCGTCATGCGGGGGGGAAAAGCCCAAAAAGTTAGCTACCGCCTTCCGGACCCACGCCTGGTCGACTTTTCTCGACAACATGGAAAAGAAGATCAGTCCCCATAAATTCAAGTAACAGGTGTCTTTCCGGCGCCTACATTATTCCCTTATACCAGCCACCATCGATCTGAATGGCAGCGCCCGTGATATAGCCGGCGATCTCTGATGAAAGAAATGCAACCAGGCCGGCTAATTCTTCCGGCTTGCCCAGGCGCCCCATAGGAATCTCAGACTCCCATCTCTTGACAATTGCTTCCGGTGTAGTGCCCTCCCTGGCAGCGATTGCCTCAGAGACATTGCGAACTCGGTCCGTCATGGTATAGCCGGGACACACATTGTTCACAGTGATGTTGAACTGCGCCAGCTCGTTGGACAGACTCTTGGCAAAACCGATGACGCCTGCACGAATTGTATTGGACAGGATAAGGCCGTCGATTGGCTGCTTGACGGAGATGGAAGTCATATTGACGATGCGCCCCCAGCGCTTGGCTTTCATCACCGGAACAGCCTCACGGGTCATGACAATCGTAGACAGGAGGTTGAGGTGGAAACCAAATTCCCAGAGTTTGTCATCAATATCGAAAAACTCTTTCGATGGAGGCCCTCCGGCATTGTTGACTAAAATATCCAGCGTCCCGTAATGATCCATGGAGCTGCGTACAAAGTTCTTTGCCTGCTCGACGTCGGCCACGTCGGCAGCAATGGCAATGACCTGTCCCCCCGTTTCTTTTATAATCTCCTCCTTCGCCTTCGGGAGATAGGGATCATCCAGGGCGCATATGGCAACGCGTGCGCCTTCTCTTGACAGCCTCTTTGCTACAGCCAGTCCCAGCCCCGTGCTTCCTCCAGCCACCAGGGCCACTTTATTCTTTAATCCCAAATCCATGTCTTCCTCCTTGATTGGTGTTGGTCGTATTTTTTCTTCACCTTAACCAGTGGTTTTTTCCGTCCTTAGCCTTTATCACATTTTAGATTAGAGTTCTGCCATTTTCCATACTCTAATGCACAAACGGCAATGCCGAAGACAGCTACACGTCTTATCCTAAATTGCGTTGACTTCTCCCTTTTGTAGCTTCGCGACTGCAGTAAGCTATTTTACTTTTCCCGAAATGCTTCAGACGCCTTCTTCAGGAGGAATTCCTGAAAAGCCTTGTCATGTTCGATGCAGAAAGCCTCTTCGAAGCCGCGATTCGTGTGGTCCAGCATGTATGTCTTGATGAAGCGAATGGCCGACATGGGTGCCTCCAGAATGGCAGCGGCCATCTGGTTTGCTCGCTCCAGCAATTTATTGCCGTCGATAACCTCGCTGACCAGACCTGCGCGATGCGCCTCTGCGGCGTCGATCCTTCTGCCCGTGAGACAGAGGTCGCGGGCCAGTCCTTCACCTATAATCCAGCGAAGGGGGGTTAAGAGCGGAGGAATTCCAAATTTGATCTCCGGATGACCGAAGAGGGCGGTTTTTGAGCATATCCTGATGTCGCAAAGTTTTGCAAGATCAAACCCGCCCGCCAGAGCCGGTCCGTTCACCGCGGCGATCGTAGGCTTGGGAAAATACCAGATATCTCTGTGATATCTTGCCGACGTTTCGTAAATGTCATTATACAGGGTCGGTTGTTTGAATTCGCCCAGATCAAAACCGGCGCTGAACGCCTCGCCGTTGCCGGTCAAGATTACGGCGCCCACCGTTTCGGATTCCCGCCAATCTTTCAGACATGCGGATATCTCACGACGCATCTCAATAGAGATTGCATTCCGTCTCTCGGGGCGATTCAAGCAGATCGTACCGATTCTGCCCTGCACATCGGCCTCTATGGTCCTGAACTCCATAGTGCTCCTCCTTCAAAAAATCATCTGTTGAAATGTGAAACCACTTCACGGGAAAAGGAATTTATATCTGCAACAAGAATCTAAAAAACGAACCATCTATCGACTCTTTCTTGTTACGCCTTTATAAGCCGATATCAACTGATAATAAAGATGTGCACAACCGCCATCACATTCATCACACTGCTCGTTTTTCCGGAAGACAGGCGCGAGGCCTTGCAAACCTTCACATACGAAGGTGCCGATCATCCCTGAGATCTCTGACCCTCCTGACTAATAGGCGACAGCAACCCATAATATTCTCCCCTGTATAAAGGGTGAGCTCGTCACGGTAATATTCTCTGAGGAGGTCCTGGACGACAGCTTCATCGTCCCGCCTATCGTGGAGGATGCGAGCCATGATACTCTGAGCGGCTTCGCGTGCCTCCTGAAGCGTCTTTTTTATATCCGGCCCTTGTATGATGCCGTTATGGGCCAGTCCGAGGATTTCCGGCTTGAGGCTTTCTATGGTATCTATTGTCGCCATGTAATCGGCATATCCGGTAAAGAAAATGGGGAAGAAACCCAGCCCCGATAAGCGGTATCCCAAGCTGTCAGAGGCCAACACAGCGCTTAAGACCGGGATGTGTATGAGGATATTGCCGGGTGAATGACCTCTCGCATCCACAAAATGAATCTTCGCTTCTCCGAGATCAAGCTCATCAGCCTCGGTCATGACTTTGCAGCCGGATAGCGAAGGGGAACGCCGGATAGCAGGCCGGCTGGAAACGACACCGCGATCCAACATGAAGGAGGACATATGTCGCTCTTCTTCGATCAGTGATTCGACCGTCTTCGGATGGTCAAGAAATGCCGCCGCACCCTGTCCTGCTATAACAATGGCATGAGGGAAGGCCTGTTTCAGGGCATCAAGACCCGCGATGTGATCACTGTGGGGATGGGTGACGATCAGATAGTCAGGCCTTACGCCTAATGATGACAGTTGCGCGATCACCGTATCAGCCGTAGCGGAAATACCCATTTCAACCAAGGCTGATGCATTTTTCCCTTTTATCAAATAGATGTGAAAGTAGGGATGGCCCAGAATAAATAGGCTCTTATCCAGGGATAGTGGATACATATCTCATCCGTGTGTCTTTGTCATCTTAGCAGTCTCTATAGCCCGGTGTTCTGTACCACATTTTGCAAAAGAGTTCTGCCATTTTTTAGTCATGTCAATGCAGAGCCGGTGAAGTTCATTCGCTTCAACGGCCTGCAGTCCTCAGGCTATACGGCAAGGCAAAAATCATGTTGATCTATATGCCGTCAATACAGATATGGTTTACTCAGGATGCACAACGATTCAAAAAGAGAGCCGCCCCACCGGAAGGCGAGGCGGCTCGGAGAGTGTCTGTCGATAGTCTTTAGATTCTATATTATTTTGGAGGAACGCCGAAAACTACAACAGATCCTGCCACATTTCTGCGTAGACGCCGCTGCAGATGATCACGTCATCAACCTTCTCAAAATACACATGCTTGCCCAGATCTTCTTTGGTCACCGGGTTGTACCACTTGTAATCCACAAAGCCGCTGCCTTTGGTGTTGGCGACTTCGACGATTTCCCGGATAAAACTTCTGCCATCGGAATCTTTAACGTCACAGAAGTCCATACCTATATATTTTTCGTTGACTCCATGTGCCAGCATTGTCCCTTTGAGATTCAACACAAAAATATACATTTCGCCCTCTACAAAAGGCCCCTTGGGATTTGTGAACTCTGCCATAGCAACCGCTTTACCGGTTTTCTTATAAAATGCTATTGCTTTCTTTACAAACTGCTTCGCCTCTTCACCTGATTTTCCGTACATAAGCCCCTCCTTTTTCAATTAGTTATTACCCGGTCAACTTAATTATCATCCGGGCTGTGTGTTCAAGCCTACTTAAGTATTATATTAAAAGCTAATATAGTATGCCATAGACAATTTCAATGAGGTAAAACCTCATTTTGCTGTAAGTCAAAGGAGTAGATTTAATTCCTTGATGATCCTGTCACTTGTGGTCCTTATAATCCATGAACGCATGACCTCAAGCGCCTGTTCATGCAGATCTGCACTCCATGATCCCACCGCATCTTCCGGCACGATCACCCGATAACCCGCATCGGCCGCACCAATACAGGTGGAGATAACGCAATGGTTCGTGTACATCCCCGTCGCAACTATTGTATTGATCCCCCTCTGCCTGAGGACATGATCGATTATGGAGGAATTAAATGCCCCCTGAGCCGCTTTGTTGATTACAGGCTCGTTAGGGAGCGGACTAAGGCTAGGCAGGATCGCATACCCGGGATCTCTGACAGAGACAATTGCAGGAAACCCCAGTTTTCCCCTGCATTTCCTGTTCCACAAGCGGACATAGGGGACGAGGTCGGAACCGTCTTCCGTGAGCGAACCGAAAGCCGTAAATGCGACACAGGCACCGGCTTTCCGGAATGCTGAAAGCAGCCTCCCGATTACCGGAACGACTTCCTTCCCCCGGCGGACGGCGCCCTTTTCCGCATCCCGACCATTAACGACGCCGAAGTAGCGCGGCAGATTTCCCCCCTCGCCTGCTTGATACACCTGCATGTCGATAATCAGCAGAGCTGTTTCCGTTTTGCTCTTTATCAGTAATTTCCCGAGCGCGTTTTCGGCCATGTGTATATCCCTGTTCTTTGAATTCGGTAGCGAGCGCATTCCCCGCAGCTTGCTGCGGGGTAAGCGAGCGAATGACGAACAATAATGTTCCTTAAGAATCGAAGATTCTCCGCAGCTTGCTGCGGAGAGCTTCAAATGTACAACGGGTCCTCATTTAATCGGCCATTCTCCACGTTCTTTGAGTACATCGCGATAAACTTCAAGAGCTTCATTAACCGCGGGCATGCCGGCATAGGTCGCAACCTGGAAAAAAATCTCAGTAAGTTTTTTCGGGTCACAGCCCACGTTTAACGCTGCATTCACATGAAGTTTGAGTTCGCCCGTCGCCCTTAGAGCCGCGAGCATGGCGCAAGCCGCCATCTGCCTTTCGGGGAGGGTCAAAACAGTCCGGGAATAAAGGTTGCCCGTTATGAAACGTGAAAAATCGTTGGCAAGGTCTTTATCAAACTCCCGCCACATCAGATAAGGCGGATCCATCTTAATCCCTTTGCCGAAGAGGGTATTCGCTGTTTCCTGGGTTCTTTTTTTGATTTCGTCGCTCATGATCTCATCCTTAAGTTTTTCATTCATGGTCATCGTTAAGCTTGCCGCCGTAAGGGTTTACATTAATGTCATCAAAGCAGGTATGGCAGAATACTTTTGTATCCACGTGGCCGCAGCCATAGCCCCAAAGGTCAAATTTACGGCAATCTACGCAGAGAGGAATTTGGCAGCCATCACAGAAAATGACGGCAGGGATTTTTCCGCAACGAGTGCAGGCAATGTTTGTGTCTGTTACGACAATCATGGAACATCAGGCTAACACATGCGATAAAAAGTGACAAGATGAAACGGGAGGACATTTCATCAGCATCTCAGGACATTTATTTCTTTTCTGCTCTCGCTTCTTTTTCGAAATCGTCAGCTCTCACATTATCGTGGTGTTGAAAAAATGCAGGGTAGTATTCGCGGAAGTAAGCGACTATCCTTTCATAGGGAACGTCGGCAAAATGACCATGATCCCTAACGTACTCCATATGCTTCTTTCCCTCCCTGTCATATGGATGAAAGAGGCTGTCATTTCTGCCGTCGAAGTTGAGAGGATTTACGCCGAACTTTTCACACAGGGATAGGTTGAAGGTTGGTGTGGCCTTAACCCATCGGTTGTCGAGGAAGAGCTCCGTATAACCGTGGAAGATAAAGGTGTCCGTCTTCATCAACTGCCAGAGCCTTTCCGTGGAGAGGTGGTTGCGTACATCGGCGAAGCCGAGGCGGCCGGGGATACCGGAGGCACGTGCCACAGCGGCAAGCACAATTGCCTTGGCTACGCAATAACCGTAGCCCCTCCCTATGATGACGCTCGCCTTGAAAGACTCTCTTTTTTCCAAATCAATCCGGTATGGGTCATACCTGATTTTGTCCCGAACCGCATAAAATAGAGCGATGCCTTTCTCGAGTGAGGTATTTCTGTCGCCGGCAGCATTTCTGGCGAAGGCTATAACCTCCGATGCGTCACTGTCAATATAGTACGTGGGCCGAAGGTATTGACTGAGATCATTTCCCATAATAGTCTGATAGGAGTCTCCCCTTGTCCGACAGGAATATATGAGAAAAGGGAACGGCTTGTCAATGACAAGTGAGTACGGGATAAAGCGGATACCGGCAAACAATGTCAGTCGAGGGATGAAAGAGATTTTCTGTTTTTCTCGCCACCTCGATTATTCATTTCCGAGCATGAAAAAAGCGGCAATAACCCGCGTGGTGCTGAAAAGTTGCTAAGCAACAAAGACAAATATTATTTGTGAAATATTTTCTTAATCTCCAGAATGGAGCAGAACAGGGGTATGGCTAACCTCTTCGAGGTCATCCCTCCAACTCTTGTTTTCCAAGATTCTTTTCTTCTTTACAAATGTCCATAACTCATCAAACTGGGCCTCTGTCATTTTCAGTGAATGCAGAAGATTTGACAATACGGACTCACAATGCTCGCCCGCACGAAGAATTACGCGCTGTACAATGCCTTTATCGATTTTCAATGATCGCGCAGTCGATTGAACTCCATCACCTTCTGCAGCATGGTGCAGGATCTGTCTGATAATATCTTCGGATAAATGCATCCTATAAAAAGCCGTCGACGTCGATGCGGCAAAACGTTTTCCACAGGTTCTGCAATATAATAGCTTTCTGTTTTTATTTTTACCGTAGTTGCCACGTACACCAACATTACCGTTGCCCCTCAGGCCATAATCTTTGCAGCCTCTGTTGGGGCAGTATATGTATTCAATTTCCAACACGTTGAAGTACCTCCAATCAGCAATTCTAAGTTTGTCAATTAAAAAGTGTGTCAATTTTATTTGAACTGAACTGTTAAGACAATATTAAAAGATTCATAAATAATATTAAGAGTTATTTAATTTGAAATTTGCGATGAAATGGAAGCCGGAAATTAACGCTTCGTTGTGAGGTTTAACTTGCATCTGATATGGTAGTTGTGTATATTAATTACTCTTTTAGAGAAATTGAGGAATTCCTCAATTTCTCTCATAGTATCCCTTCCTTGATGAATTTTCGATCTGAATCTCTCCGGTGGCAAGATTCAAATATAGGATAAAGATACGCAATGATAACTCAAAGAGGTGCATAACCGCATGGAAGATGACATTCGCTGGGTCAGGACACATTGCGCCAGGATGGACCACGGGGGCTGTACCCTTCTGATCGGCGTGAAAGATAACAAGATTGTTAGGGTGAAGGGGGACCCGGAGGGCTACCTGAGTAAGGGTTATATCTGCCCGAAGGGCGTAGCATCACCGGATCGACTGACACACCCCGATCGCCTCAGGCATCCCCTCAAGCGGGCGGGAAAGCGCGGCGAAGGCAAATGGCAGCGCATAACCTGGGAAGAGGCCTTGCGGGAAGTCGCCGGGAATCTCCTTGAGATCAAGGAAAAGTACAGCCCAAAAGCGGTAGCCTTCGGTGTCGGCATGCCCAAAGGACTTGAACATTTTGTCCTCATTCGTCTGGCCAACCTTTTCGGATCACCGAATGTGGTCGCTTCTCAGGATGTCTGCCACGCCCCCCGTGAAATCACGGGCATCCACACCTGCGGCTTTTATCCTGTCGCAGATTTTCACCACCCGAGCAAACTCGCCGTTTTGTGGGGAAGCAATATTACCTGCACGAATGAAGAGGGTGAGATCAACAACCTCTTCCTCGAACAGGTGAAAAACGGGATGGAGGTGATCATTGTTGATCCCCGCCGGATCGACACAGTCAAGAAGGCCAGGATGTGGCTACAGATCCGGCCCGGCACAGATAATGCCCTGGCCCTGGGATTCCTGAATGTCATTATTTCCGAGGGTCTGTACGATAAGGAATTCGTGGAAAAATGGACTGTGGGTTTTCCCGATCTGGCCGAACACGTAAAAGAATTCACGCCCGAGAAGGTCTCCGCAATCACATGGGTTGCGCCAGAACTCATAAGAGACGCCGCCCGATACTATGCCAAGGCAAAGCCGGCAGTCATCCAGTGGGGAAATCCCATAGAGCATAACATTTTTACCTTCGATACTACGAGAGCCCTTATCTGCCTCATGGCCATCACGGGCAATCTCGATGTGCCCGGCGGCAACGTGGAAGCAAAAGACCCGGAGATCATGGGGCTGGGTCCCTTTGTCCGGGCCGACCTCATACCTGACAAGCACAAGAACATGATCAGCGCCCACCACCGCGTCATCCCGCGCCTGATGACAGTTGCGCCTGCATATTTTAGGAAGGCCATTCTGGAAGAAATTCCCTACCCGGTGAAGGGGTTTTACGCCATGTGCTGCAATCCCCTGTTGACTTACGCAGACAGCCGTCAGACTTATGAAGCCCTGATGAAACTGGACTTCCTTGCCGTAGCGGACATCTTCATGACCCCGACAGCGGCCCTGGCGGATATCGTTCTTCCCGCAGCTACGCAGTTCGAATTTGACGATATCGGCCATCTGGGAATCGGTCACGGCTACATCCTGGCAAGGCCCAAGGTCGTGGAGCCACCGGAGGAATGCTGGCCGGACATGAAGATTATGAATGAACTGGGCAAACGCATAAGTCCGCCGGAGCTCTGGCACGACGATTACCGCATGTTCCTCGAAGACGTCGTCAAACCGGCTGGCCTCACGTATGGCGAGTTTGTGGAAAAGGGATACCTGAAAGGGCCGGACCGTTTCAAATCCTACGAAAAAAAGGGGTTCAGGACCCCAACTGGAAAGGTCGAGCTCGCCCTCAGCACGGCAGAGAAGTTTAAGCTGGCTCCCCTGCCGCAATACAATGGTCTGCCGGAAAACGACGACCCCGATTATCCCCTGCTCCTCACTGGCGCCAAGAGCCGCCACTACCTCCATTCATCTTATCGGTGGCTGGAAAAGCTGAGAAAACTGAGACCCCATCCGCGGCTGGAGATCCACCCGGAGACGGCACAGAAATACGGTATCAATGAAGGTGATGAAGTTGTTATCGAAACGAAATATGGCCGGATCACCCAGGTGGCCCACCTGACAGACGGCATCGATCCCCGCGTGCTCTGCGCTGCCCATGGATGGTGGTTCCCGGAAGGGAGGCCGGAAACCCAGTACGACTGGGAAAAATCCAATTTCAACATGCTTACCTCAACAGGCAAACTCGGCAGGGAGTACGGCACACCCAATCTCAAGGCCCTGCCCTGCCGGATCAGCCGGAAGACATAAGCTTTGTCAATTGCATATCCGGAAAGGCCTCTAAGCGGATATGCGCATATCCTGAATCGAACGTAGCCTGACAGGCAGTTTCAGGTAAAGCATATCTTCCTGAAAGCGGTAATTGACGGATTTTGAAAAGTATGCAAGATTGCGATTAATAATGATGGGCCTACTGTTGTTGCAACAGAAACCACGCTGCGAGAAGATGTTTTGGACAACAGGAAAAGGGTCAGAAACAGAACGCCGAAAAACAGAAACAAAAGTCAAAAAACAAGCTTGATAAGCAGCCAAAAAGAAAGCCTTGATAGAAATCACGGTGCGGAGGTCTGCACAACAGCTTTG